>JGI24710J26742_10002140_pt1 | contig 17723 bp, 22 predicted proteins | sample BioPla2DNA2_FD_26742 | JGI IMG/M metagenome (IMG submission 26742) | reverse complement strand
TGTCGGAAATTGTGGAATCACCGCACACAAGACGATGTTTGCCGAGGAGCCACAAATCACCTAATTTTGTGATAGCTGGTTTCTGCAACTCATTATCCACATCAAAGTCATCATCCTTAACACCGTCTTGGAGTGTATCTTTGAACAACTCATCTATTTCGGCAAGGTCAAAACCAGTAATAGTTACATCAAAATCTTCTGCTTGTAGATCGGAAATGAGCGCGGTCAGTTTGTCCCTATCCCATTCACCCGAAACTTTATTAAGGGCAATGTTTAGCGCCTTTTCCTTTTCAGAGTCAAACTCGACAACGACGCAGTCTATTTCCTTCACACCATCAGCCAACAGTACCTTTAGCCTCTGGTGACCTCCGACGACATTACCAGTTGTTTTATTCCAGATGATAGGCTCGACATAACCGAACTCTTTAATGGAGCGTTTTAGCTTCTCATATTCAGCATCACCAGGCTTCAAATCCTTACGTGGATTGTAATCAGCGGGAATCAGCTTCTCAATTGGAATCTTCTCTATTACCATACCTATCCGCCTCCCTCCTTAGCTCATCGTACATATCAACATATTCCCAGGGAAAAAGGCATGAATTAAAATGTCCGTAAACTGCTGTATCTGCATAAATAGGCTTATAAAGCATCAACTTCTCGATAATGGCAGCAGGTCGGAGATCGAAAAGCTTTAGTACAATTTCACCAAGCTCTTCATCGGTAAGACCTGATGTGCCGAAAGAGCGCACAGTGACCGCCACTGGATTTGCCTTACCAATTGCATAAGAAAGAGCGACCTCGCAACTTTCTGCAAGACCGCTCGCAACAATGTTTTTTGCTATATATCTAGCCATGTAAGCACCACTTCGGTCTACTTTGGTTGGATCTTTGCCAGACAAGGCTCCACCCCCATGCAGAGCAAGTCCTCCATAAGTATCAACCATGATTTTCCTACCGGTCAATCCTGTATCTGCATCTGGACCACCTTGCACAAATCTGCCAGAGGGATTAACAAAAATCTCGGTATCATCATCTACGGGGAAATCTTCAAAGCATGGCCAAATGACTTTAGTGATAATCTCATCCCGCAGCTGGCTTTGCGTCTTATCCGGCGTATGGTGAACAGAAACCACAATTGTCTTAACCCTAAGTGGCTTATTGCCATTATACTCAACCGTAACCTGGGCCTTGCCATCAGGGAGAATACCTTTGATAAGTCTGCCCTTTCGACACTGGTCGATACGCCTTACAATACGATGCGAGAGAACAAGCGGCAAGGGAAGCTTTTCTAAAGTTTCACTGGTGGCATAGCCATACATAGTACCCTGGTCACCTGCGCCCATGGAAGAATACGGATCACTGATACCACTTCTTCGTTCAAGTGCACAATCGACCCCGTCGGAAATATCCTTGCTTTGTTGCTGGGTAAAAATGGACACCTTATAGCACATAGGATCATAGCCAACGCTACGCAGCACTTGCCTTACCACAGACTTAATGTCGATTTTCTCGCTACAGGTGATCTCGCCCGCCACGATTATTCTTCCCTTAGTTGCCAGTACTTCACACGCAACACGAGATGCCATATCTTTTCTTAGACAGGCATCCAGGACACTATCGGCTATTAGATCACAGAGTTTGTCGGGATGACCCATACAAACACTTTCCGCAGTTAAGATCCTTTTACCCATGTAATTACCTTCCCTTTCTACCTGATAACAAGGCTTCCATAATGTCGTCTTGCGGATTGCCAATGTATGCTGTGGTGCAGTTTTGCTTTACTATGTCAAAAATTTCATACCAGATGAGATTGGCCTGTTTTTGAAATGACTGGCTCATTTGCACAAACGGACTGGCAATTGCCCCACCAGTTGTGGGGTGCTTACCGAGAAAACCGTATGTGCTGATTGCTTCCTCGCACTGAATGTAGCGGGCGAAGGACTGAGCATACGCCTCTACTAGCCTAGGATTCACAAACTGCTCGCAACCCCTTGCCTTCAGCCAGCGCCAAGTTTCCCGAAAAAGCTCATCGGCTCCAAGAGGTGAACCATCTCTTTGGCGGGCGCTTAGATAGGCACTTGGCTCGGGGATATCCTCACCCGTCAACTCTGCGGCACCTTCCAGATCATCCGCTTGCAGATCTGTTTCTGGTAAGAAATCTGGAACCTCAAGGACTTGGGCCGGTTTACCTTTAGCTATTTTTTCAGCGAGAGGTGCTGGCCTCTCCCCCGCTCTTGGTCTCCTCCCCCCTCTGTAAGTCCCGTCTCTAGCCATGGCATTTCACCCCCTGATATAAGAAATTTTCTCACACAGCTTCTAGCTGGGGTTTAATCCCCTGTTTGAACTGAAGTTTTTGTGCGCGTGACCCCCCGCCCGGTCCCCGGGCCAAAGGCAACAGAGATCGATGCCCCCCTACCCCCTACGCCAGCGGCCACCTTCAAGTGCAGTGATCCGTGAGTGACAAGGCTTGCACAAGGCCATCAGATTATCCTCAGCATGAGTACCTCCTTGTGAGAGTGGTTTGATGTGGTGTACCTCTTGGGCAGGTGTTATTCTGTCGAGCTTCTCACACTGTTCACATAAAGGATGAGCAGCAATGTACCGATCGCGGATTCGCTTCCATCTTCTCCCGTAGCGCTTCCTCTTAGCAGGATCACGATCATATTTTTCATAGCGCCGAGTTTCCTGCTTGGCATGAGTTTCACAAAACCTACCGTCAACCAATTCAGGACAACCTGGGTGGGAGCAAGGTCGTCTTGGCTTCCAGGGCAAAGCATCACCTCCTTTTGGGCATCAAAAAAGCCCCCGCAGGGATTTCCCTGTGAAGGCTTATAGTTGAGTGTACTCATCCACTTTAAGTGTACCAAGATTTCAGGGTGCAATCTAGTGACATTTAGTGACATGTTGGCGGAACTCTAATCTTTTTTAAAGCGGCATCATGTAGGCGATAGATGTGACGTATGTTGCAGCCCAAAGTGTCAGCTATTTCCTGCCACGTTCTAAAGTGAAGGTAGCGGGACTCCAGAACTAACCTATACTCCAGCCGTTCCACTGCATTTACGGCAGTTAAAACATCACGTTTTAGATCTATTAACCTGTCAATATCCTTATCAATCTCCTCCTGAAGATCAACGATTTTAGCAATGATGTCAGCCATGCCCGAATTAGGTCGGCCTAACTGTCTAGGCATTCCGTTCAATGCAGAAGTAGCTTTCTGAGCTAAAGCGTTAAGTGACTCCAACTGCTCAAGCTTATTGTTGATGCGAACATCAAGACAACGGGCCTGTTTCAAATACTCTTTAGGAGTCATCCTGCCACCTCCGATTTAAGTCTTTCCATAAGCATAACGGGATCGATTTCGGTTAATGTTGCAAACCAGTCCGAGCGGAAGAATCTCTCCACTTCCCTCTTATCCCTCAACGGAGTTCTGCTATATGGAGAACGCTCCAAGCGCTTTAGCGCATCGCGGTAATCTCTAACTGCTTGTAAAACAATTGCATTTGCAAGCTCCCGGTAAGCAAGTTCAACAGGTGAGAGTGAAATGTTTTTGTCCAAGGCTTTCCCCCCTAAAAGATTGCCAGTTCATCCCTCCAAGCACACTTTCACAGCATCAATCAGTGCTGCTTGAGTTCCATCTTTGCGCTTTAAGGCTTCCATCACTTGCTCATCGATCGTGCCTTCGGTGATAATATGGTGGATAACAACCGTTTCTTTCTGACCTTGCCGCCACAGCCGAGCGTTAGTCTGCTGGTACAACTCTAAACTCCAAGTAAGTCCAAACCATATCAACGTAGAACCGCCCGCCTGTAAGTTCAGTCCATGACCAGCGGACGCAGGATGAATTACACCGATAGGTATGCTGCCAGCATTCCACCGCCGGATACTCTTGGCAGAGTCTAGGGTCTCCGCAGGAAAACGGTCAAGAATTCTAGTTAGGTCATGTTTAAACCAGTAGGCAATCAATACTGGTTTACCGTTGGCAGACTCAATTAGATCCTCAAGCGCATCAAGCTTACGATCGTGTAAGAGGGCGACATCTTGGTTTTCATCGTAAACTGCTCCGTTTGCCATCTGTAGCAATTTTCCAGATAGAGCCGCGGCATTAACCGCATCAATCTCTTTGTCCTTAATAGATAGCACCATGTCCCGCTTCATCGTCTGGTAACTCTTTTTCTCATCCTGAGACATTTTTACCGATACCTGGTTCATCACAAGCTCGGGAAGATCAAGGTAATCTAAGCCCTTCATACTGATGGTAATGTCGGAAATTAGGCGATAGATGTCCTCCTCAGCGCCAGGTTTCGGTTTGTAGGAGAAAATCATGTGCTGATTCCGCTTGTCTGGTACAAAGAAGGTATTACGGTAGTTACCAATAAAGCGCCCGAGCCTCTGTCCCATATCTAATAGCCGGAATTGCGCCCATAAATCCATCAGCCCGTTACTAGAAGGTGTCCCTGTAAGTCCTACTATCCTTGTAACCTGCGGTCTAACTTTCATCAAACTCTTAAATCGCTTTGTTCGATGGGATTTAAATGATGAAAGCTCGTCCACTACAATCATGTCATAGTCGAAAGGAAGTCCACTTTTGTGTATGAGCCAGTCCACATTCTCACGATTGATAAGATGTATCTGAGCTTTTTGCATAAGCGCAGCTTTTCGCTGAGACTCGCTGCCAACTGCAACACTATATTTTAATCCGTTAAGGTGATCCCACTTTTCAATTTCTGCTGGCCAAGTATCCCGAGCTACCCTAAGTGGTGCAATCACGAGAACTTTACGAACCAGAAAGCTGTCAAGAGTAAGGTCAAATATGGAAGTGAGGGCAATAACCGTCTTGCTAACCTAAGCCCATGTCCAAGAATATAGCCGCCACAGGCTTCTTTAATAGATAGTCAATGGCATATCGCTGATATCCATGTGGAATGAACTTCACTCGGCATCACCTCCTGAAATCACTGCTGCAATTTGCCTTTCATCGTCCAAAACATATACCTTAAAGCCAAGGCTCCTTAGCGTCTCATGCCTCTTTCTTTGGAGCGGCCTAGGTTTTGACCCCGGCGCTTTCACCTCAACAAAGGCCATCTTGCCGCCAGGAAGTAGCAATAGGCGATCAGGCACTCCATCATAGCCTGGGGAAACAAATTTTAAGGCTAAACCTCCCACGTTTTTTACTGCCTTGACCAGTTTTTGTTCTAGCTGTTTTTCTCTCATTTCAACCTCCGTGTGCCCATGCTCGTGCCCAAGGGGTTTAAACTCTTACGCGTATATACACGCGTATACGCGTGCCAGTATCTCTTTTTTACTATAGTTATAGATTTAATATGGTTTTTTATAGGAAGATAGGCAGAGATAGACTGGAAAAGCGCATGGATTGCCCGCTTGCGGCTGTGCCTATGGTTCAACCCACAGGCACACTAGGAAGATAAGGCACAGAATTGTTGTGCCCATGATCTGCCCATGAGCCTGAATCTGTGTTCTTAGTTCTTACAAAAATCGCGGTGTCCGAGAAGCGGAAGGATTGCTGCAGATCTTATGGTAGTGCTTTAGTGAAGGATTTTCTTTGTGTTGGCCGCAGNGGCGAGGATGTAGTGGCAGAATGTGGTAGTGAATATGGCGGGTGCAACCGTATTAGGGGGCATGGCACATGCAGCTGGATCAGACCCCTGAGGACTTGATCAAAAAGGCGATGCGGTGCGAGACGGTAGAAGAACTTATGAAGCTGGCCAAAGACAACGACATCGAGCTTACAGAAGAAGAAGCCGTTAAGCTGTTGGGTGTAATGAATCCCAAGTCTGGCGAGCTCTCCGACAGTGAACTGGATGCGGTTACTGGCGGACAAGATAAGGGTGGCGGTATTTGCCGAAGCTGTGGGCTCTGGTTTGAGTGGATGCCCGTCGGTGACTCCTATGTGTGCCGAAATTGCGGGTATCGGAAGAGGATGTGAGTCAGCTGGCTGATGGGGGAAGTGGAGTGCCGTCTTGATGCAAAAACTGTGGCCCCTTTTCCCATGCAGGGCAGTGCGGTACACGTTGAGCGTAACAACATCAGGGTGGTGATTGAAAAACGGCGGGACTGCTGAGCCAGTCCCGTCATTTTGTTGATGACAAGCCTTACAACATCGGCATGGGCCTACCGTTGAAAAAAATCCGAAAAGTGGCTACCTTTTCCAGGAGGATAGCATTTCCCGGTGACGAATAGTGAGAAAGAAGGCAGTAAGTAATTGCCATCAGTCCACAATGGGAGACGGTCGGCGGCATGGACTACGTTTATCCAAGAGTACGGGTTCTGGCGTTTGCGGTGCTCTTAGTCGTACTGCTTTCCAGTTCAGCACAGAGTTCACCGGAATTGCGTGTTGAGCAGATTGGCAACAGGTTCCAAGCTGGAAAAGGTTATATGGAGATCACAGGTCCCGTTGTATTCATGCATCTCAAGGGCACGCCCTACGAAATGGGGATGCAGCATGGGACGCTGCTCACCCAGTTATTTCCCGAAGGGCATCTGCTGAGGATGAGGGATGAGCTCAATCCATTAAAGGCTCAGGTCTCCGGATTTGAGCGGCTAGTTCAGGGATTCAAGCGATTCTATTTTCAGTACAAGATGGCTCCCTGGATTCGTAGAAACATCCCGGATGATCTGTTTCAAGAGCTCGAGGGCCTGGTCTGTGGGGTGAGCGGGGGCGCTGATACTGATCCCATGGACATTGTTGTGGGCAATGTGTCCCAAGACCTAAACATGACCTTCGGCTGTACGTCCATCGTGGCTTTTGGCGAGGCAACGGCTAACGGAGCTTTATACCATGCCCGCAACCTCGATAACGTATCCATGATGGAGTGGGCGCAATACGGATATGTTGTGGTCTATGAGCCGGATCAAGGATACCCATTTATTACCTACACATACCCGACCTACGCAGGTCTAATGCAGGCCATGAACAACCAAGGCATCACCGTTTCCGTAAATTACTCTTTGGTGGATCAGGCTGCGAACTCCCTCGATGGCATGGCCATGATGTTTCTGCTGCGCCAGATTGTGCAGTATGCATCCCGTCTGGACGAAGCCGTGGAAATCGTACTTGGTACACCGCGAACTTTCGGGATGAATATCATCATTTCGGACAGCAAGATCCCTGATGCGGTCGTGCTGGAGGTGGATGCGAACCGTTTCGCCGTGAGGAAAGCCCAGGCAGGGCTGCTGTCGGCCACAAATCGGTATAGCAGTGAGTATATGCGGCAGTTCCAAGCCTCAGGCTGGTTAGCTTCGGAACGTCGTGATCAAAGGCTCGCCCAGTTCCTTGCCGACCATTACGGGGAGATTAAGGTGGAATCCATGGTGGAGCTGCTGCGGGATCGGGGCCAGCCTGGCAGTGGAGAATATGAGGGCCTGCTGGACGGAATCAACAACACCGGTTCTTTGTTGAGCTGCGTGTTCTCCCCGGAGGAGCAGATGATGTGGGTGTCCATCCCTGGCGACGGACGCGGATCCCCGGACAACGAATTCTATGCCTTTAGCCTGGCAAAAGCGCTAGCGGGGGAAGAGCCGGCGATTTCTTCTCGAAACACCAAGCCAACCACAGAGGATCACAACCTGGCCAACTGGCTACTGGTCCGCGCGGCAGCGCTTGCCTATGGCGAGAACAGGCTGGCTGCCACGCTGGATTATCTAGAACAGCTTGATCCGGCGTTTTCCCAGGCTGAGGCGGCAATCAACCTCAGGGCTCACACCCATCTGCGGCTGGGAAATCAGGCGGAGGCGCAGAGATACTTCCAAATCTTGGCAGAAAGGCCTCACGTAGCGGAGGCTTACCATCTCCTGGAAGCTCTGGCCATTCTCGGGTCACTGCATGACAATGCAGGGGAGCGGGCGGAAGCAGTGGAGTGCTATCAAGCGGCGCTTGCGGTACAAGTGGCCGATCTGGCTGGCAATACGCCTTTTTACCGACAGCTAGCCGAGGTGGGCCTGCGCAGGTCCGTCTATCTAGAATTCTCCGGTTCCTCGTATTATTTCACGACTCGGGATAGCGCCCTGGCCCGGTTCTTTCAGGCTCCCCAAGCGATCCCGTGGGGTGATGCCCATCTGTACAGCCAGTATGATGGTAGGCAGATAACCAATGTTCGCGTTCTTGGAGCCCACAGGACAGATGAAGGGCTCGTTGCTAGGATTCTCCGGCTAGAACCAGGTTCGCCCTTTGATTCTTCCCGCTTGGCAGCTGGCAAGCGGCGCCTGGATGCCCTGGGAGCTCTGGATCAGGTTCAGATGTATGTGGTTCCGGTTGGGGACAATGCGGTTGACATTGTGGTGCGCATCAGTGAAGGGTTCGGCCTTTACCTGGATCCCGTTCAGTTCGTGGTAGAGAACGCCTTGAACCTTTCCCAAAAAACTATAGCCCTACGCTATTACAATGTTGCAGGCACATTAGCGTCCATCGGTGGGGGATACGGTTTTGGGCCGAGCCGCAGCAGAGCAGCGTACCTCTCCTTCCCGGTGGGCTCTTGGCCGGTCTCCATGCGTTATCAGTCCCATACAACCTACACTAAGGTCGGCTGGGGTGCGCATGAGGGAAGCGCATACAGCCTGGAGAGAAAGGACGCTTCTGTGAGCGGTAGCGTGCCTATTGGGGAACACAGTGCTCTAGGTATCACGCTGGGCTATTCACAGAGTAACGTCCAGGACATAACTACAACCACAGGTTTAACAGTACCCAGCGGCGATTATGTGACCCTGGCCCTCACGGCCCAAACAGGTTTACCTGGCACTACTACCTGGACCAGGGAAGGGACTTCTCTACAGGTGGGTGTTGCCATCTTGGCCAACAGGCAAGACTTAAATGAGAAGTTTGCCAGCTGGCATATGAGAGCGAGGCATCTATCCTACCTTGGTGCAGGCTTTGTGGCCCGTGCAGAAGTCAATGGGGCGTGGACCACAAGCGGGACCCCCTTTGATCGCAGGCTGCGCCTGGGTGGCGGTGGGCAGCTGGGAGCAAGTTCTCCCCTGTTTGTGGGGGAGATGTATCTGCATTCCAATCTGGAACTGCAGCGCTACTTCACCCACGACTTAGCGGCTCACGTAAATTACGAGGTGGCGAAGATCTGGGAAGATGCCACTCATCTCGCCCGTAGCGATCTGCTGCACAGTGTCGGCGGGGGCCTAACTTACCAAACGCCCATCGGCGTCAAGATCAGGGCTCAGTACAGCAAGAACCTGTCCCTCGCAGATACCCACAGCTTCAGCGTGGGCATTGTCAGCTCCTTTTAGTCGTGTTTGTCAACGTGTGCTTGGTTGCCGTTAGCCATGTACGTTAAGAGGAGTGCGGCTTTATGAAAAAATCAGTGTGACTATCGGGCTTTTAGTCATTGTGTTAGCTGGTGTGCTTGGATACACCTATCTTAAAAATCAGCAGGCCAGCCAGAGAGTGATCATCGGCAAGGACGTATCTGCAGTGCACCCTGGGCTGGGCTTAAGGGCCCTGCATGAGCAGGGGTATACAGGTAAGGGCGTGAATGTGGCCATTATCGATGGTCCCCTCTTGGTGGATCATGAGGAGTTCAGTGGACGTTTGGTCCATTTCGAGAAGGTTGGGGTCGTAAATGAGACTGATCTGTATCATGGAACAACGGTTGCCAGTGTGCTCGTGGGAAACAGGTGTGGCGTAGTACCCGCAGCAAACTTGCACTTTTTGCTGCCAGCTTTGTGGATGAGAATAATGTCCTGGCAGCCCTAGAGAGGTTGCTCAGCTACAATGATACGCTGGAACCGTCCGAAAGAATCAGGATCGTGAGCATCTCCACCGGATTGCGTGAAAATGAGGCTGCCTTTCATCGCCTTGTTCAGCAAGCCGGGGAACAGGGGATCCTTGTTTTCACTTCCACCGTGCCCACATTGACGAATCCACCCTTTGCTTTGAGGGAGGCCGCCTATGACAACAAGCAGGATCTGGACAACCTCGATAACATCGTCATCGGGGAGTGGATGGACGAGTTTTTGCAGGAGCACAGCATGACTAGGGAAGATTTGGTGGCGATCAGGAAAGAAAGAGATGCGGAAATGGGCTTCATCACCCTCTACCTTCCCTGTGGTAGGCGCTATGTCGCTTCCCACAGCAGCAAAAATGGGTATATCTACGATCTTGATTGGGGCTTGAGTTGGGGCACGCCACTTTTGTCGGGTCTTGCNGCGCTGGCCCTGCAAGTCAACCCTGAACTCACAAACTATGAACTGCTGCGGCTATTGGGCGACTCGATAACTACGAACAAGCATGGATTGGATGTGATTGATCCGCAGCTTTTGATCACGTTAGCTGAGGGGACCATTTTGTGATTTGACCAGTTATGCGGATGTGCTGGACCAGGCTGCTGGTGAAAGGGATTGAGAAGATGATATCTGACATCTATTGTCGTCACAGCAAGGAATGGGCAACAAACACCCGGTGAGGTGGATGCAAGATCCGGGTTCTAGGCGGAAGAAGCAGCTGTGAAACGCCCCTGGACATCTAAGTACTGTGGTCTCATCTTGCCTCCAACGCCTGCGCGTCCAAAGAAGATCAACCTCAGGTTGATCGGCAAAACTCATCTTTTCGCCTTCAGTGTATGGTTTCTTGACCGCGGAGAGTCTATAATCAAAGTGCGATGCCACATACTGGAGGTGGCTTAACGTTGGACACGTATCAGTTCGGGAACATGATCACACTACTGCGAAAGGAAAAGGGACTGACCNGCGAAAGATTTGCCGAGCTGGTTGGCGTTTCGCCACAGGCCGTTTCCAAATGGGAAAACGGGAGGAGTTTGCCGGAGACTGCCGTGCTCCCGCGCCTCGCTGAAGTACTGGGAGTGTCCATTGATTCCCTATTGGTGCCCAAGAAGCTGATCATACTGAACACAGTCTATTCAGATGGCGAGCAGCACTTCAACGTGACGCAGTACGTAAGTAATCAGGTGCAGGGTAACCGCCTGAGTATCATGGTCAATCCCCGGTTTCTGGGTGTAGCGCTCGACAGTGAGCGGATCAGCGTCCTCACCGTCAAATACCGGACTCCAAACGGCACCTTCTTCACTTTTGCCGTGCAGGATGAGCTACTGACCATCGACGTGACTGATAAGGCGTACACGGCGGGCAGTACACTTGAGATCATCGGTGCTTATTACGGCAACCGCCATGAATACAGATCAGCCTTAGAAAAGATGCGGCATTACGACTACTTCCAGTGGAGAGAGATCCCTGTCAATCACGAGACATTTCCCAGCTCGCCTGCTGCTGACGCACCCGAGTACCTGACCCTTGTTTACCTGAACGCTAAGGGCATCCAGGTGATCAGCTGCGCGGAGAACGAGACGCTCTGCTGCTCCGCTGACCGGACCGAACTGCATCTGAAGGATACCTCAACTTGTACCTTACCGGGCATTGTGGCGCTTCAATGGGAAGCTGGCATGGACTCCACGTGGGCCGGAGCGATGTACGCGGCCCTCAGGTACCTAGGTGAACCCTATACTTATGAACAGATCATGGGTATGTCGGGAGCCTGCTACCGTATTGCCTTTACGGAAGTATGGGACTGGAGTGCCGCCGATGCGCTGGTCGCCTTTGACTACGCAAGTGTTTTGTCCAGCGCGACGGGATATGAACTGATTTGAGTAGACAGAAGCGACAAAGATGAGCGCAGCGAGGAGCGGAGGAGGATCGTAGAAGACATTGCTAAAGGCAAACCTGTTCTGGCCATCAACCTCCGGGTGGCCCCCGAATGGGGAGTGATCACGGGCTACGGGGAACACGGCAGGGTATTCTACTGCCGTACTTACTTCGACAAGGATTTCTGGAACGAAAACCAGGATTACCTGGAAAGTGACTTCTGGCCGTTTTTGATCATGCACTTCGGTGAGAAAAAGGCTAGGCCGAGTGATCTGGACAATCTCAGAGCATCACTGCACACTCTCCTTCAGTCCTTTGAAGCGGAATACAGCAGCGGCTATTTCCAGGGTGCACAGGCCTATGAGCGATGGATAGCCGGACTGCGTAATGATGGGCTCTGGGATCAAGGCAATTCCAAGGACGAGATCCACAGGCGGCTTGCGGTTAACGATTACCTGCTGCTGAACCTAATAGACGCCAGGCGGTGTGCCGCCGAATACCTGAGCGCACATGTTTCCCTGCTGAGGGGCGAAAAAGCTGATTTGCTCACTGAAATGGCTTCACTGTACCGTGGAATGGCCGAAAAACTGGGTGCCTTCCGCTGCAAGCTAAAGGCGAGTGATGGCGAGAGCCTCCGCTACAATGCCATTGACACAAAGGTCAGCCCGCGTTTCCTCAAGGAACAAGCTAGCCTCCTGGAGTCCATGCTACAGGTGGAGAGGGCAATCGCAGGCATGGCTGGGCAGATCCTGGTCTGAACTGGCGACCGGAATGGTTGGCAGTTACTGCCATGAGTATATGGTGCAGGACTAACACAATTGAGGGAGTGTCGGCATGTCGAAATCAATAGGCAGACTGTTCAGCGGTTTGTATCAGGTTGGGGCGGTTAAGAGGACCATCATCATATGGCTGCTTCTCCAGGCTGTACTCTGGGTGTTTTTCGCCGTCGGGTATGTGGCCCAGCCCAGCGCATGGCAAAATGTGCCGGCAGTGGCGCCTTCCAGTGCAGCAGTTGGCGGGGTGGCCAGCACATTAGGCTATATCGTGCTGAGAAACTGCATCGTACTGCTGCTCATCGGTGCAGGTAACCTGTTTGTCCGTTTTGGTCCGGTAACGCCTGGCCTGCTGGTCCTCATCGTGCAAGGAGCTGCCATTGGCTGGCTAGCCGGGACCAATGGCTTTGAAGTTCCGTTTCCCAGTGTGGCGGCTGCCAACATGCAGTATTTGCGCATAGGCCTATGGGAGACCAGTGCCTATGCCGTTTTTTGTGGGCTGACTCTCACAAAATCGCTGCTTGTGGCCAACAGTTTCCCAGCCAGGGAGTGGGCAGAACAGCATGCGCTCCGTTCTCTGAGGTTCTCAGGTGAAGAAAAGGCACTAGCTGTGTTAACACTGCTTCTTCTCGTGGGTGCGGCCCTGGTGGAGGCCTTATATCTCGCGCGGTGAGGGCAGAGGTGATGGCCATGGTGAAAAAGCTATTAGGGTTCTACCGACGCCTAGTGTGTCACCCTGTCCCCCTGGTCTTTGCGCTCCTGTTTGTATTGGCCAAAGTGTGGTCGAACATTTCATACGGCGGCAGTCTGGTTAATGGGCTGCGCTCTGGACTGATGGGCATTTTGGTTTATGCACTTGCCGTGGGATTGATTTATCTCCTGTCCGGGAAGCCTTTGGGGGATCGGTCTGCTGCGCAGCAATTGGCATCAGGGCAGGCGAAGTGGGGCTTGGTGCTCGGAGTCATTCTTTACTTCTTCATCCTCGGTTCCATTGTGGACCGGCTGCAGAGGCAGGGCTTGATGCCAGGGTATCCGGTGTTTTCCTGGATCCCGGGATGGGGGCTGTGGCACAACCTCTTCAGTAGTTTTCCAGGCGGATATATGACCGCCAATATCGTACGCGGCTTGCCCTTCTTTGTGCTCCTTCCCGCCTATGTTTTGCGCAGGTTAGGGGTCAAGTGGGGAGGGTTTGCCTTTTCTGGGGGCAATCTGAAACCTGCCATTCCGTTTTTGCTGATCTACGTGGCGGCATTCCTGTTCAGCGGCTTGACTGTAGAACGCTGGATCTTTCTCTTGTATGCCACCTTGTATTCTGGATTCCAAGAGGAATTCTTCTTCCGCGGTGTGCTGCAGCCTCTGTTCATCGCTGTCACCAAAAAACCCGTTTGGGGTATGGGCCTATCGGTCTGTTTGTTTGCCTTCCTGCACATTCCGGATTTTGTGTACCGCGTCTATCCCACCGTACCCTTGGCCTTAAGCAGTGTGGCGAGCACGGCGTTGTTTGGAGGCTTGATGGCCTACGGCGTGTACCGCACAGGAATGCTCTGGCCTTGGATCCTGATCCATGCCCTCAGTAATGTGGTAGGTTTTTAGTTTTAAGTGCAGACTTGGCAAGGAGCTATGCTGGCCGTGGGTTTAGTCCGTTGATGATTGTCTACTGCAAGGTGCAGTGTTGAGCACTGGGCCAGGCGCAATGCTGCTGGAAATGGGTTACACTGGAGCCAACAGCTTTCTCTTATTTCCACTCACTAAACACATCTGAAGTCTTGCCGCGGCAAGAAGTTCGAAGTCAGACTGCTTGTTGCGGCGTTTTGATCTAGGAGAATGTGCCAGCAAGATCCCTGTTAGAACAAGGCGTTAAGCAGGGCGTCGCTTGCTGGATCTGGGATAGGAGGATTCTGTAGGTTTCCGCAGTACTAGTCTAAGAGGACAAAGAGATGAAGGGGTATGGAAGACATGAACAGGAAGTGGGGATGCCTTTCCTTAATTGTTGGTTTGACTCTGCTTGTTCTGCCCGTAAGTGGCTGCGTTCAGGGTGATCGCAAGCCCGAGGCAAGTACTGTCGCGGGGAGAGTTGTCTTGGCCCAGGAGCAGGCAGCGGGTTTGGCAGGTGCAAGCCTTTTAGTTGTGGATGATACGANTTCATATGTGGCAACAAATGAGGAAGGGTACTTCGAAACCNCTGCCCTCAGCGGCACGGTTATCATTCCCCGCAAAACCGGTTATCGCTTTGTCCCGGAGAGGCAGGTGGTGAGGCAGGACAGGAGCTGGAGTTTGAGGCCCATCCCTGGCCAGAACCTGATTTTGCCAATTGGGGCGTCCAGTTTTCCTTCGCCGATCACCTGGATTGGATTGAAGCGATTGCCTTTTCTCCCGATGATCGATACATGGCCACCGCCAGCAATGATCGCACAATCAGAATCTGGAGAACAGCTGATGGACAGTTGATGAGAACAATGATCGGTCACACGAGTGGCATCAAGGTCATCGCCTTTTCCCCTCAAGGCAGCTACTTAGCCAGCGGTGCCAGGGATGGCAAGATCGAGATCTGGGATTGGCGGACAGGGCTGGAAGTCAAGACACTGCCAGGCCACGACCTCTCCCTGACCGATCTAGCCTGGTCACCCCATNGAACCAAACTGGCCAGTTCGGGCTGGGATGGCATGGTGAGGATCTGGGATGTGGGCACGGGGAGTGAACTACAGACGTTTGCCCATGAACGCTGGGTGAGGGCGGTCGCCTGGTCGCCAGACGGTCGGTTTTTGCTCAGTGGCGGCGATGACTTAAGCTTAACGGTCTGGCAGGTTGATCCCGGGTAGCTCGACGCTGAATTCGCCATGGGGGATAAGATCATGTCCCTAGCTGCTGCACCCCAGGGGTCTTTGGTGGCCCTGGCTCTGGAAAGCGGTGCACTAAAGGTTTTAGACTTGGAGACAGGCGAGGAGGTTTTCTCCCAGCAGTTCCAAGGCGGAGTTGCTGCCTTGAGCTGGTCTTTTGATGGCCGCTACCTGGCCGCAGGTACAGACCAACTGATCCAGATTTGGGACATGGAACNGCGCGAGCTGGTGCAGAGCATCAAGGCGGCCAATGACATCCTGGCCCNAGGTTGGGGCAGCAAAGGACATCTGCTAGCTAGCGGAAGCTATCGAGGCATCCTTGATCTGTGGTCGGCAGAATCAGGGGAGCATGTCTGGGTGAGGGGGGATCTACGGGAACNCTATCCAGTCCTTTCTCAAGAATCGACTTGATGCTGCGATACGTGTAAGCGCCGAAGGCAATCGCCCTTTTGCATGCCCGATTTACTCGCTCAGGGGAGTACTTCTTGGNCAGTCGAATGACTCCCAAGACAGTGCGATATCCCTGCTCAGGATGTTGGCATCGCTCAAACAGGCCATTGGCCCATTCTTCGGCATGTTCACCCAGTTTTCCGGCCCAAGCTGCCATGCTTTCGGGGCTGCGGCCGGCATAGTGCCGGTGCGAAGAGGGCATATGCTCCTTGAGGGTTGAATGCCGCTGGTGAGGGCCGCAGCGTTTGTGCGTGGCCACAAGCATTCCCTGGTGGTAGACCTCTACTAGCGTCTGAGTGGCGAGTATCTCAAGGGACTTCCCCACAAGCTGATAGGGGACGCTGTACAAGCTCTTGTCAAATTCAACATGGTAGTCCATGTGAACAGTGGCTCTTTTCCATTGCCGGAACTCATATCGCCTATCCGGAAGAGGCCGCAGTGCTGGCTTGTCGACTTCCAGGAACCATGAAGTCCTTGAACCGTGCAGTTTCTGAAACGGGCGGTTGTTGAGCTTTTCAAGCTCTTCGGACACAGCGGCGTTTGCCTCATCGTGGCCGAAGAATGTGTAGTCTCTCAAAGCCGCCAGAATGCTGCGCTCGGCATGAAGAACCGCATTCTCGACCTTGGCTTTGTCACTGGGTTTGCGTACTCGGGTTGGCAGGATGATTACCCCATAGTGGCGGGCCATGTCAGCATAGGTTGGATTGATGTCGGGATCATAGTAATTGGGCTTAGTGACACCTGTTTTCAGATTGTCTGGCACCACTATGACCGGTGTTCCGCCAAAGAACTCAAAAGCCAGGCAGTGACCCAAAACCCAGTACTTCTTCTCCATTGATCTCCATTGAGGGGAACACATACGCAAAAACGTAGCTGCTGGCTCCCAAGACTGCCACGAACGAGTACGCTTCATGAACCTCACCGGTCATTGGGTCGTGGATGGGGACGGTTTGCCCAGCCCAGTCAACAAAGACCTTCTCTCCAGCCTTATGGTGCTGGCGCATAACGACATCGAGATGCTCGGCCCACTGCCGGTAATGGTAGCAGAACTGGGTGTACTGAAACCCGTCTGGGTGCAGCTCTTTGTATTCCCACCACAGCAGCTTAAGGGTTACATTTGGCCGGGACAGCTCTTTATGAACCTTTTGCCAATCAGGCATCACCTCAGGAGGCTTCCTAGCGCTCACATCAACGTAGAGTAGCGCCTCTAACTCTGTATCAGTCATCTGCTGAACCGCTGGCCACGACAGACCTGCATGGGTCGCTCGTTGAACCAGATCGCTCACTGTGCTAGGTGAAACATTGCAGCTAACGGCGATCTGACGGTTGCTCAATCCGTCCTGCCATTTCAGTTTCAGGATTTCTAGGATCTTACGCACGGATATCCTCCTCGTAGCCATAGGTCCGTATCCACCTTTCTTATCTAAGTCACTTGAGTACTTAGATTCGAGTTGCAGATGTCCTACGGCAAGTTAGTGATGAGGATACCCCTGCCAAAAGTGACCGGCTTGAGCCGTATTAGGCGATCGGGATGAACCGTATCGCGCGATCGGCATCAACCGTATCGGGTGATCGGGATGAACCGTATTTCGCGAACCTTGAGTTGCTTATCGGAGTAACCGCGAATAGGTATGGAGACAATGTTAACCCTACATCCTCTGTCAACAAGACCTTTTATGAACTCGGCATAAATTGGATTGTTGAACAAGTACGCCGCAATATGTATTTGAGAGGCACCTTCCAATTCTCCCAATAGATCTTACAATAGTTCAGGGCAACCTCCTTCCGGATACCTTGTTATTGTTTTTCGTAGCGGTGGCTTTTTGCAATAAGCTCTAATACCACGTTCCATAGCAACACCTCCTGGCTGAAATCTTGGATATAACAAGAAAAAGCCTTCTCATTAGTGTTTAGAATGGCAGCGAACCGATTTAGGCTTCGTAGTAAGTTCTAATGGCTGTGGTACCCTAGTAGCGGACACCGAGAAGATCGATGATAATAAAGGGAGGATCGTCTGGAGGTGTCTAGATGGCGAAGCACTATG
>JGI24710J26742_10002139_pt1 | contig 17726 bp, 13 predicted proteins | sample BioPla2DNA2_FD_26742 | JGI IMG/M metagenome (IMG submission 26742) | reverse complement strand
GGCAAGCTCAATATCGAAAAAGGACCATAACCTGCTTTTTTACCGCCTCAACGATATTTTTGAGTTGGAGGTGTTCAGGTTCGCAAGGGAGACATCGGTGGTTATAGTGAACCCATCGCTGCTGCAAAACAGAACAAACGAATTCGCGAAGATCAAAAAACAATTTCCCGAAATACACTGGATAGGCATTGTTTACTGCTATTTTGAAAACTCGGTACTAAGAAAACTTGACGATTTTTTCGGAATTTCCGATGATATCGATACAATAGTCAGGAAAATCAGAAGGGTCAATAGGGGAAACTCCGGTAAAGATTGTTCCGGTGAGGAACTGACTGAAAGGGAAGAGGATGTGTTGAAACTGCTGGCAGAAGGGATGTCGAACAAGGAGATAGGCGATAAGCTGAATATCAGCGTACATACTGTCAACTCACACCGAAAAAATATCATGGAAAAGACGGGAATCAGGAGTGTATCGGGGCTCACAATTTATGCTGTTTCAAAGGGGATCATCGCGCTTGACTAAGCGACAATCTGAAATTCACGGCAAAACTGTCGTTCTGTTCGGCTTCCGTAAGTACGGCACTTTTTCTTGTCTGGATACATGCTATCCGGAAAAACTTGCGTAGCTTTTTTCCATAATAGATACACTTGAAGCCCCCTCGAAACCCTTTAAAAACCCGCAAAACCCTGCGAATAGCCTCAAAAGTCTGCAAAATCCCGCTAAGAGCCGCAAAACTCTTAAAAAAATCCAAAACCCCGGAGACTCCTCCCGAACCATTGGGAAAGCCCCAAATCCCCTGAAGACCAGGGGTTTTTTTATGCCTTTTCTCCGCCAAATATTGAAAGTTATCAACAATTAAATAAAAAAGTGGGGCAAAGTGGGGCAAAGTGGGGATTTATTGCATATATTAGCATCTTGAATTTAGTAAGAGTTATGGCCACGTTTATAGGTGATTATCGGTGTAAAGTGGATGTTAAGGGAAGGATAATCCTTCCCGCGGCGTTCAAGAAGCAGATGCCAAGGGAGCAGTGCGACCGTTTTGTGGCCAGAAAAGATATTTTCGAGAACTGTTTGGTTCTCTACTCTCTGGAGGACTGGAACCGACAGCTTGAGACTATCCGCAAGCATATGAACCCTTATAACAGGGAGCATAACACTTTCCTAAGAAACTTCTTCAAGGGTACCGCTGAACTTATTCTTGACAGTAATAACAGGTTGCTGATTCCCAAGCGTTTTCTCGACATGATTGGCGCCGAAAGGGATGTGGTTCTGGCCGGACAGGATGGAAGGATTGAGTTATGGGCGGCAGATGTGTATGACAATATAGATATGCCGGCCGATGAGTTCGCGAACCTGGCGGAGAAGTTGATGGGTGGAATAGTAAAAGAAGATGAACAGTAATGGTTTACCACATTCCCGCTCTGCTCGAAGAATCGGTTGAGGGGTTGAATATTGACGCCTCGGGGATTTATGTCGACGCGACTTTCGGAGGAGGTGGCCATACCAAAGAGATATTGAAAAGACTGGGTCCGNATGGGAGAGTGGTAGCTTTCGATCAGGACGATGATGCGGTTATAAACGTTCCCGACGATAAACGGCTGCTATTTCTGGGCCAAAACTTCAGGTTTTTGAGAAATAATCTGAGGTATAACGGTATAGACCATATTAACGGATTATTGGCCGACCTTGGGGTATCGTTCCACCAATTCGATGATGAGGAGAGAGGGTTTAGTTTCAGGGGAGATGGCAGGCTTGACATGAGGATGAACAGAAACAGCGGTCGGGACGCTTCCATGCTTATAAACAATATGGAAGCCGACAAGTTGGCGGATGTTCTCTATTATTATGGGGAACTGGCCAATGCGCGACAGATAGCGGCCAGGATAATCGCGGCTAGAGAGGAAAATCCGATAAACACTACGGGTGAGCTGCTCAATGTTTTGGGCGGATTCGCCCCGAGGGGGAGGGAGCATAAGTTCTTCGCGAAAGTGTTCCAGGCGTTGAGGATAGAGGTCAACGGTGAAATAGAGGCGCTCAAGGAGATGCTTTCACAGGCGTTGGAGATGCTTCTGCCGGGGGGACGGCTCTCAATAATCACCTATCATTCACTGGAGGACCGACTGGTGAAAAACTTTATACGAACGGGAAATTTCGAGGGGAGGGAGAACAAGGATTTTTATGGAAACCTCTTGACTCCCTTCAAACTGATAAACAGGAAAGGAACGGTACCATCGGATGAGGAGATAGAAAGAAACAACAGGGCCAGGAGCGCGAGACTTCGCGTAGCTGAAAAGATATGAACGGGGATAGAGAAAATATGGAACAAAAAGGGATAAAAACCTCCCAGACAGAGGCACCGAAAAAGAAACCGGGCTTTATAAAGGAACTTTTTGGCGGGAGCATGATCACCGAAAAACTGATCCTGCCAAACCTTGCCTTCCTGCTTTTTCTGACGTTGATAGGGGCTATTTATATAGGCAACAGGTTCCAGGCGGAGAAGACGATCAGGGAGATAAACAACCTTACGGAAGAGGTAACAGACCTTAGGGCAAGGGCGCTCTTTATCTCGGCAGACCTGATGGAGGCCAGTCGCCAATCGGAGGTCTATCGTCTGGTTAAGGAGAGGGGACTGACACTAGAGGAGCTTAAGGAGCCTCCATATAAAATTGTTAAAAATTCCAGGTAAAACATGGCTTTGAGGAACCAAATAGTAACACGTAGCGGCATCGTATATTTTATGATGTTACTGGTGGCGTTCGTCATTTTGGGCAGTGTGGTTTATATGCAGGTTGTTGAAAGGGAAAAGTGGGAGGAGATGAGCGATAAGTATATATTCCGGATCTCTGAAGTTCCCGCCAGCAGGGGAGATATACTGGCACATGATGGCCGTTTGCTGGCCAGTTCGGTGCCCCACTACAACATACGTATGGACACTCGCGCTTCCGATGCGTCGACATGGAACAACGGAATCGATGGTCTCGCTTCGGGGTTATCGAGGATGTTCGGCGACAAGAGCGCGGCTGAATGGAAAAAATCTCTCAATGATGCCAGAAAAAGCGGGAATCGTTATTTCCTGGTCAAACGGAGGGTGGATTATGAAACTATGCTCCGGATGAAAAGGTTGCCCATATTCAGGGAGGGACAGTACAGGGGAGGTATGATAGCCGAAGTGGAAGATATGAGGGTACTGTTGAACCAGGATCTGGCCGCCCGCACCATCGGCTACGTCAACTTGGGCGAAGAGGTCACCGCTGTTGGCATTGAAGGTGCCTTCAACCCCGAACTTGCCGGTACCAACGGTGTGGCGGTAAAGCAGAGGTTGACAGGTGGCGACTGGATCACTGTCCGCAGCGAGAAGAGTTTGCCGTCGGTTAATGGCAGCGATGTGCTGACGACAATAGACATCGACCTGCAGGATGTGGCCTCCAGTGCGCTGGAAAAACAGTTGATAAAACATGATGCCCACCATGGCTGCGCTGTGGTGATGGAGGTGAAGACGGGCGACATAAGGGCTATAGTCAACCTGGAACAGGGAGGTGACGGCAATTACCGCGAGAGATATAATTACGCTATAGGCGAGAGTACGGAACCCGGCTCCACATTTAAGCTTCCCGTGATGATGGCGGCACTGGAGGACGGGCTGATAGATACCTCTGATATAGTTGATACAGGCGAGGGGGTGGTGGAGTTTTACGGGAAAAAGATAAGAGACAGCAAAGAGGGGGGATTCGGGAGGCTCACCGTTAAGGAGGTTTTCGAGAATTCGTCGAATGTCGGCACCTCAAAGGTGATCACACAGGTGTATAAGGATAATCCCCAGGATTTTGTCGATAGACTCTACTCTTTCGGGCTCAACGAGAAACTGGGAATACAGCTGGTGGGAGAGGGTGAACCCCTGATAAGATATCCGGGCGATAAGTTATGGTCGGGTCTCACGCTTCCCCAGATGTCGTACGGTTACGAGGTGATGATGACACCTCTCCAGATATTGACCTTTTACAATGCCGTGGCGAATGACGGAAAACTGGTAAAACCCAGGTTCGTATCGGCTATAATGAAAAACGGTCAGTTACAGAAGCAGCTTCCCGTGATTGAGAGCAACAGGTCCCTGGCATCAAAATCCACCATAGAGAAGGTGAAGATAATGATGGAAGGGGTTGTTGAGAGAGGGACGGCGATGAACCTTAGAAATACCGAATATAAGATTGCCGGCAAGACAGGTACGGCCCAGATAGCCAACGCCAACACCGGTTACCGTTCGGGTACCCGCATGTTGTACCAGGCTTCGTTCGTGGGCTATTTCCCCGCCGAGAATCCGCTCTACTCCATAATTGTCGTTGTCAACGCCCCATCTAACGGGGTCTATTATGGCAATATAGTTGCCGGCACTGTTTTCAGGGAGATATCCGATAAAATATATGCTACCCGCTTTTTCAAGGAACAGGAGGGTGAAAGGGAGAAACTTTCCATTGCCGAGGTGGGAGCCGGATATATGCCGGATCTGAACATAGTGTTAAGGAACATAGGAGACGGGGCTATTAAGGGGGTGGATGGTAACTGGGCAAGTGTAAGCGGGGAAAAAGGCAACGAGAGATATACGGCGGTGGTAAGTGAAGCCGATTATGTTCCCGATGTTACCAATATGAGCCTAAGGGATGCGATGTTTTTTCTTGAGGATAACGGTTACAGGGTCAGATATTCGGGCAAGGGAAAGGTAAAACGCCAGTCGCCTGAACCCGGAACAAAATATTACAGGGGACAGATTGTGGCGCTGGAACTGCGGTTGAACTGAAAATGGATAGATAAACGGATAGTGGCAAAGAGATGAGACTGGATAAGATCATAGAGGGTATAACGATAGTATCGGTTCAGGGTGAAACCGACAAGGAGATCTCAACGGTTGTGTTTGACTCCCGCAAGGTTGTCGCCGGTTCCCTGTTTGTCGCCGTCAAGGGATACAACACGGATGGCCACAACTATATCGATAACGCCGTGATCGGGGGGGCTGATGCCGTGATTTGCGAGAAACTGCCCGACAGTCCGGATAGTTGCATAACCTGGGTAGTTGTTGCCGACTCTTCCAAGGCTTTGGGCCACGCGGCTTCAAATTATTTCGGAAGGCCTTCGGAATCGCTCAAGCTCACCGGAGTTACCGGAACCAACGGAAAGACAACCACGGCTACCCTATTATATGAGATATTCAAACAACTGGGATATAAATGCGGTCTCTTCTCCACGGTCCGCAACTTTATAGTTGACACCGAATATCCGGCGACCCATACCACACCCGATCCGGTTGAACTGAACCGTATGTTGGCGATGATGGTGGATGCCGGCTGTGAATATGTTTTTATGGAGGTAAGTTCCCACTCGACCCATCAGCAGCGTATAGCGGGATTAAGATTTGTCGGGGCGATTTTCACCAACCTTACGCATGATCACCTCGACTACCATAAGAGTTTCGACAACTACCTGGCGGCCAAGAAGAGCTGGTTCGACTCGCTTCCGGCTACGGCTTTCGCCCTGGTCAATACCGACGATAGGAACGGAAGGGTGATGCTCCAGAACTGTGCCGCGAAACATTACACCTTTTCGATTAGAGGGGGAGCCGATTTCAGGTGCAACATTGTAGAGGAGTCCTTTGAGGGGATGAAGCTGAAGATAATGGGCGAAGAGGTATGGATCCGCTTTATAGGCGAGTACAACGCTTCTAATCTTCTGGCTGTCTACGGTGCATCAATATTGCTGGGAGGCGATAAACTGGAGGTGTTGACGGCATTGAGCGGACTTATGCCGGTGGCGGGCCGTTTGGAAATTGTCTCCACCGGAAACGGTATCACGGGAATAGTGGATTATGCCCATACCCCCGATGCGTTGCTCAATGTTATAGGAACACTTAACAAGATAGAGAGCGGGGAGAGCCGGCTGATAACCGTTGTTGGAGCCGGAGGTGACCGCGACAAGACAAAACGTCCGGAGATGGCTGCGATATCGGCCCAAAAAAGCTGGATGACAATATTGACATCTGATAATCCGCGGACAGAAGATCCCGAAGCTATTCTGGACGATATGGAGAGGGGACTGTCGCCTGAGCTGGCAAAAAAAACGTTGAGGATAACCAACAGGCGCGAAGCGATAAAAGCGGCGGTGCGGCTCTCACGGAGAGGTGACGTCGTTTTGGTAGCCGGAAAAGGCCATGAGACCTATCAGGATGTTATGGGCGTGAAACACCATTTCGACGACAGGGAAGAACTCCTGGAACAGTTGAAGAGTGTGGACGACAGGATAATTGGAGAGAGTGAACAATAAAAAAAGATGTAGGGATGCTTTGTTATCTTTTTGAATATCTGCAAAAACTTAACGTGCCGGGAGCCGGTGTGTTTTCATATATCTCGTTCAGGTCGGCCGCGGCGGTGATAACTTCGCTCATAATCTCGATGATGATAGGCAAGAGGGTCATTTTGTATTTGAAGAGAAAACAGGTGGGCGAGGTGGTCAGGGATCTGGGCCTTGAAGGTCAGTACCAGAAAACAGGAACGCCTACCATGGGCGGATTAACAATCATCGCCTCAATTATTGTCCCGGTGTTGCTCTTCAACAGACTCGACAATGTTTATGTTTTGCTGATGATACTGACCACACTTTGGCTGGGGGCCATCGGGTTCTTGGACGATTACATAAAAATATTCAAAAAGAACAAGTCGGGCCTTACCGGCCGGTTCAAAATTATCGGGCAGGTGCTTCTGGGAATTATAGTGGCTCTCACGCTCTATTTCTGCGATGATGTTGTGATTCGGGAAAGTATTAGCGTTAAGGATCTCACGGCAAGCCAACAACTTGAATATACAAACTCCCATCCCGGAGAAAAAATTACCACGCAGGAGGTGGTTATGGAGAGAAAATCGACAAAAACGACCATACCGTTCGTCAAGAACAACGAATTTGACTATGCCTGGCTGGTCGGGTTTATAGATAAGGAGCACAGACAACCATGGGCATGGCTTGTATATATAGGTATGGTAATTTTTGTGATTACCGCTGTCTCCAACGGTGCCAACATAACCGATGGTCTTGACGGTCTGGCTACGGGAACCTCTGCGATTACCGGAATGGTGCTGGGCGTGTTCGCTTACGTGTCGAGTAACGTAATTCTGGCGGACTATCTAAATATTATGTATGTACCCCATACACAAGAACTTGTAGTGTTTGCCAGTGCCTTTATAGGGGCAACCATAGGTTTTCTATGGTACAACTCCTACCCGGCGCAGGTGTTTATGGGCGATACCGGTAGCCTCACTCTCGGGGGGATAATCGCCGTTTTCGCGGTGATAATCAGAAAAGAGCTTCTGATACCTGTATTTTGCGCTATTTTCCTGGTGGAGAACCTCTCGGTGATGCTGCAGGTTTCGTGGTTCAAATATACAAAAAAGAGGTACGGTGAGGGGCGGAGACTCTTCCTGATGGCTCCGTTGCACCACCATTACCAGAAGAAAGGTCATCCTGAACCCAAAATTGTGACCCGGTTCTGGATAGTGGCGATATTATTGGCCGTGATAAGTATAGTAACATTAAAGATAAGGTAAGGCGATGGAAAGGGTGGTGATACTCGGTGCGGGAGAGAGCGGTACAGGCTCGGCGGTGTTGGCCAAACAGAAGGGCTGCCAGGTTTTTGTATCCGATTATGGGACAATCAGGGATAGGTACAGGGAGATACTTAACAGTGAGAGTATTTTATGGGAGGAGGGAAAGCATACTGAAAGTGAAGTTCTGTCGGCTAGCGAGATAATCAAGAGTCCCGGTATCAAGGAAAACGCCCCGATTGTTGTCGCTGCCCGGGAAAAAGGTATCCCGGTAATCTCCGAGATAGAGTTTGCCGCCAGATATACCGATGCGGTGAAGATATGCGTTACCGGCAGCAACGGGAAGACTACTGTTACCAACCTGATATACCATATGATGAAGAGGGCCGGGAAGAGGGTGGCCATGACCGGCAACGTAGGCAATAGCTTTGCCATGGCCGTGGCCAAGGGAGGAGTGGATTATTTCGTCATTGAGCTGAGCAGTTTCCAACTCGATGGGATGTACGATTTCAGGGCGGAGGTGGCGATAATGATGAACATAACTCCCGATCATCTCGACAGGTACGGATATGATTTCCAGAACTACGTGGACTCAAAGTTCAGGATAGCCAGGAACCAGACAAAGTCCGACTATTTTATCTATTGGGCCGATGATCCGGTAGTGGACAAGGAGTTGAGAAGAAAAGAGATGGGGGCCACTTTGCTGGCTTTCTCCGATGTCAGGTCGGACAATATGACAGCTTATATAAAGGACAATAATTTGACAATAAACCTCAATAACACAAAAACTGACCTTATGACAATACACGATCTGGCGCTAAAAGGGCGCCATAATACCTATAACTCGATGGCCGCGGCCATCGCCGGGAAACTCCTCAATATCAAGAACGACATTATCAGGGAGAGCTTGGTAGATTTCAAAGGGGTGGAGCACCGTCTTGAACCGGTGATAAGGGTGAGCGGCATAAACTTTATAAACGACTCCAAAGCTACCAATGTCAACTCCACCTGGTACGCGCTGGAATGTATGACCACAAAGGTGGTATGGATAGTTGGCGGCATCGATAAGGGCAACAACTATTCGGAGCTTTTCCAGGTAGTTGCCGAGAAGGTAAAGGCGATTGTCTGTCTGGGCAGGGATAACAGGAATATTGTTGACGCTTTTACCGGAAAGGTGGCCACTATCGTAGAGACAACCTCTATGAAGGAGGCGGTGCGCTCAGCCTATTATCTCGCCGGTAAGGGAGATACGGTATTGCTTTCACCGGCGTGCGCCAGCTTCGACCTGTTCGGCAATTATGAAGAGAGAGGCCGGGAATTCAAGGCTGCCGTAAGGAACTTGTAAAAAATGCCGGACCCGATGGTTTGGCATAATTGAGAGGAAATATGGGACAAGGAAATTGGATAAGCAGATCATTTAAGGGCGACAGGGTCGTTTGGGGCCTTGTTGTGCTCTTTATGATCTACGGCCTGTTGGCTGTTTACAGTTCCTCCGTCAGTGTAGCCTACAAAAATTACGGGGGAAATACGACATACTTTTTGAGTCGTCAGTTTTTTATGCTCGTATTGAGCCTGGTAATAATCTATTTGGTACATAAACTACCCTACAGGATATACTCATCGTTGGCGGGACTGTTTATGCTGATATCCGTGGGCCTGCTCATTATTACCATATTTTTCGGTGTTACCATCAACGGGGCAACAAGATGGCTGGAAATCTTGGGAGTGAGTGTACAGACATCCGACATTGCCAAGTTGGCGTTGGTGATATATTTGGCCAGGGCTCTTTCGCACTACCAGAACGAACTGAAAGATCTGCACATAGTTACGGTNTATCTCTTTATGCCAATAGCGTTGATTTGCGCGTTGATAGTGAAAGANAACCTGTCAACTGCCGGCATGATATTCCTCGTAAGCCTGATAATCATGTTTATNGGCCGGGTTCCCTTCAGATATCTATTATTATTCTTCTTTGGAGCCATAATAGGACTTTTCGCCATAGTCGCTGTTTTGGATATGGCGACCAAAGAGAACAGGATAGCGACATGGAAGGGAAGGATAGAGAATTTTGTTGGCGGTGGGGATGATCTTGATGGCGATTACCAGTCTAACCAGGCAAAGATAGCGATAGCTACGGGCGGCTTGGTGGGCAAGGCTCCGGGTAAAAGTACCCAGAGAAATATACTGCCGCAGTCTAACTCCGACTATATTTTCGCCATAATAATTGAAGAGTATGGTTTGCTGTTTGGCGCGATACCGTTGGTGTTAGCATATATGATATTAATGTTCAGGGGGATAGCCATAGCAAAAAAATGCGAGACCGCGTTCCCCGCCTTTCTTGTGATTGGCCTGTCGGTTATGATAGTGACCCAGGCTCTTCTGAACATGCTTGTCGCCGTAGGTCTTTTCCCTGTGACGGGACAGACACTTCCTATGGTCAGTTGGGGGCGTACTTCGGTACTGGTGATGAGCGTCGCTTTTGGAGCTATACTGAGTGTCAGCCGGGTTAACAACGCCAGGGCGATGCGGGAGGAACTTGAGGGGGAGGAAAAGGATGAGGAGGTTTAACAGGAAGAGGATGGAGAAGGTTAACAATATAAAGGTAATAATTAGCGGTGGCGGCACCGGAGGCCATATTTTCCCGGCGCTCTCCATAGCGAATGCCCTGAAACGGCTGGATCCTTCGGTGGATATATTGTTCGTCGGCGCCCTGGGAAGGATGGAGATGGAGAAGGTACCAATGGCGGGTTACGATATCAAAGGATTGCCGGTGTCGGGATTTGACCGGAAGCATATATTGAAAAACATAAAGGTTCTTTATAATCTGATGCGAAGTCTGGTGGGGGCCAGGAGGATAGTGAAAGAGTTTAAGCCCTCGGTGGTTGTCGGCGTTGGCGGTTACGCCAGCGGTCCGTTATTGAGGGTTGCGGGTAGCATGGGCGTGCCGATGCTGATACAGGAGCAGAACAGCTATGCAGGGGTTACCAATAGGCTGCTGGCGGCGAGAGCTTCCAAAATATGCGTGGCTTATGATGGTATGGAGAGGTTTTTCCCCGCAGAAAAGATAATCAAGACGGGGAACCCGGTGCGACAGAATTTCGACAACCTCGATTCGGTTGTTGATGGGGCATATGAATATTTTGGGTTCAAAAAAGGAATACCGGTGATCTTGGTTTTGGGAGGTTCGCTTGGGGCGGCGACAATCAACAGGAGCCTGAAGGAGCGTGTAGATAGGATGACCGATTCGGGTTACCAGTGGTTGTGGCAGACCGGTAAGTATTATATTGATGATGTGAGAAAGGCGGTGGAGGGCAAAGGAGAGGGAAGAATCAGGGAAAAAGACTTTATAAACAGGATGGATTATGCTTTCGCCGTGGCAGATGTTATTGTCTCCCGTGCCGGAGCGGGTACCATCTCGGAACTCTGTCTGGTTGGCAAACCGGTGATATTGGTGCCATCTCCCAATGTCGCCGAGGATCACCAGACTAAAAACGCGTTGGCGCTTTCCGAACGGTCGGCCGCGATATTGATACCCGACAGCGAGGCTGTGGAACGGTTGGTTGAAGAGGCCATATCGCTGGTAGGCAACCACTCCAGGAAAAAAATGCTTTCGGAAAACATAAAGAAACTTGCCGAAAGGGAGGCTGATACAAGGATTGCCCGCGAAGTGATGTCGCTCGCGGAAAGAGATAACAAAGAGAGTTAACATGATAGAAATTAACAATATAGAGGGTGTATATTTTGTCGGCATAGGCGGCATAGGTATGAGTGCGTTGGCGGAGTACTGCCTGCTGAAGGGTCTTGTCGTGGGAGGATATGACCGTACGAACAGCGTTGTCACAAAACGGCTTGAGAAGATGGGAGCCGTCATAACTTACACCGATGAGCTGTCGGCCATTCCTTCCCAATTTATGGAAAACAATGGGAGAAGGATGGTGGTTTACACTCCGGCGATACCCGGGGAGAGCGTTATACTGTCATTTTTCAGGGAAAAAGGTTTTCCGCTGTACAAACGGTCGGAGATACTTGAAACTCTGTCAGCATCGTATGAAACGGTGGCTATAGCCGGTACCCACGGTAAAACGACGGTATCGACAATGACCAGCCATATACTGAAAAGTTCCGGAGTGGACTGTTCAGCGTTTTTGGGCGGGATCTCAAAGAACTACGGGTCAAACCTGATTATGGGCAAATCCTCTGTAGCGGTTGTGGAGGCCGATGAGTTTGACCGCTCTTTCCANCGNCTGTCTCCCAGCCATGCCGCGATAACGGCGGTTGACGCGGACCACCTCGATGTTTACGGAACAGTGGAGAACATGCGGGAAGGCTATTCCATATTTTGCGAGAAGATACGCGGTGGAGGTACATTGATAATAAACAGTGAGGTGTTGGGCAAGATCAGGATTCCCTCATGGGTAAGATGTTACACATACGGCATGGATGAGGGGGCCAATTACCGTTGCTCGAATATCAGGTTTGAAAAAGGTGTCTATTTTATGGATTTATCGACTCCCAACGGGCTCTTGCGGGATGTTGAATTCGACTTTCCGGGTTATACCAACCTGTCGAACTTCACGGCAGCGGCGGCGTTGGCGTTGTGTTGCGGGGCGACAGTCGAGGGGATCAGGCTGGCGGGACGTACCTTCATGGGGGTCAGGAGACGTTTTGATATAAGGGTGAACAGGCCCGGACTGACCTATATGGACGATTATGCTCACCATCCGAAAGAGATAAAGGCCTGTATCGCTTCGTTGTTGGGCTATTTCGGCGAGAGAAAGATAACAGGTGTATTCCAGCCACACCTCTTTTCCAGGACGAAGGACCATGCCGCCGGGTTTGCCGAGGCGCTGGACCAGCTTGATGAGGTGATTTTGTTGCCCATATATCCGGCCAGGGAGAAACCTATTGAGGGGGTGACATCGGAATTGATACTTGAAAAGATGAAGATGCCCAACAAACGGCTGCTCAAAAAAGAGGAACTGGTGGATTACCTGGAACCCTCGAGGCTGGATGTTTTGGTGACCATAGGGGCCGGAGATATAGATGCTCTTGTGGCGCCCATAGAGGAGAAACTTAAAAACTGGAAGGGAATTTGAAGATAGTTGTCAGGATATTGATTTTTCTGGTGGTAGCCTACCTGTTGACAATACCGTGGTTTATCGATGGTAGGCGGCAAGATACGCTATGCGGCAGGGTGGTTGTGAATATAATTGATTCGGCTGAATGTATGTTTGTGACACCGGAGAGGATATTGGATATGGTAAACAGCAGGAGTGACTCGGTATTGGGTAGACCTGTCGGTTCGATATCGGCCGATGCGCTGGAAAAAAAGATCTCCGGTATCAGGGAGATACGCAAGGTTGATGTGTGGATCGATATCGATGGTACCATGAACATCGAAGTTGACCAGAGGAACCCGGTAATGAGGGTGATACCCGATGATGGTGGGGATTATCTGGTGGATGATGAGGGGATTCTCTTCAAAAGTACCGTGGGACATCCGCCGCGGCTCCATATTGTTGGGGGCAATATAAAAATTACAAGGGCCATGTTGGAGGGGGTGAGCATAACCGACTCAACAATGGCGGGGACATCCCTGCGCGATGCCTTTGATTTTGTCAACTATATAAACAAGGATAAATTCTGGTCGGCCCAGATAGACCAGATATATATAAACAACAAGGGAGGGTTGGAATTGGTGCCAAGGGTGGGAAGACAGATAATCAAACTTGGCTCTCTGGAGGGATATGCGACAAAACTGGAAAACCTGATGCTTTTTTATGAGCAGGTGGTTCCGGAAACGGGATGGGACAGGTATTCGGAGATTAATCTGGAGTATAGCAACCAGATTGTATGCAAAAAAAGATTATAAACCATATGAAAAAGCGATATGAACAGCAAAGAACAAATTGTAGCGGCAGTAGACATTGGAACAACTAAGATAGTTTCCATTGTCGGTAAAAAAACCGAGAACGGGAAAATAGAGATTCTTGGATTGAGCAAAGCACCCTCCAATGGAGTGAAGAGAGGGGTGGTGATAAATATCGACGAGACGGTAAGAAGCATACAGACAACGGTGCGGGATGTACAACAACGTACCGGCATCGGCTTTTCCGAGGCTTTCGTGGGTATTGCCGGACTGCATATCACCAGTATGAAGAACCGCGGTTATATAATGCGCGACTCTTTCGATAACGAGATAAGGGAAGAGGAGGTGGCCCGGTTGAAAAACGATATGTACAAGATAAACATAGCGCCCGGTCAGCAGATAATACATGTTATTCCCCAGAGTTTCATAGTGGACGAGGAGACAGGTATAAGCAATCCCGTTGGTATGTGCGGCAAGCGTCTCGAAGCCAATTTCCATATAGTAATTGGCCAGATCGCTTCGGCCCAGAACATAGGACGTTGTATGGGCAAAGCGAATCTGAAGGTAAAGAGCCTGATGCTGGAACCACTTGCTTCCGCTGAGGCTGTGCTGACAGATGACGAGAGGGAGGCCGGCGTGGTTTTGGTGGATATTGGCGGTGGAACAACCGATGTTGCTGTTTACTACGACAATGTGATACGGCATACAGCGGTGATACCTTTGGGCGGTAATGTGGTGACAAGCGACATAAAGGAGGGATGCGCGATACTGCAACGTCAGGCCGAGCAGCTGAAAATACAGTATGGTTCGGCTTTCGGGGATATAGCGCCTGACGACAAGGTGGTCTCCATACCCGGAATCGGGAACCGCGATCCCAAGGAGATATCGTTCAAGAACCTGGCTTACATTATCCAGTCGAGGATGGAAGAGATAATAGAATGTGTCAACTTTGAGATACAGAATTCGGGCTATGCCGATAAGCTTGCCGCCGGCGTTGTTGTTACAGGTGGAGGCGCCATGTTGAAACATCTGCCACAGTTGATGAAATTCAAGACCGCCATGGATGTAAGGATAGGTCTGCCCAATGAGCATCTTTCGGGGTCGGGCAGGACAGAGATCAACCAACCGATGTACTCCACGGCTGTTGGATTGATAATGTGCGGTATAGATCTTCTGGAAAGTACCGGGGAGAGAAGTGGCATAAGCAGTTTCAATAGTAATAAGACAGTAGAGAATCCCGCTGAAGGGGAGATTGAGATGGAGGAGGTTGAAAAAGAGCCAAAAAAGGAGAAGAAAACAATTATTGACAAATTCATGGACAAGTTGGTAGATCTGTTCGACGCTGATGAAGGTCCCTCTATCACGGGGGAAAATTAAACAGGTGTTTTTATATGGTTTTGATACTGTTCAATTCTTAAAATATATAGTTATGCCAGACGATATAATGAATTTCGACCTGCCCGTGGAACGGTCATCGATAATAAAGGTTATCGGAATAGGCGGCGGTGGGAACAATGCCGTGAACCACATGTTCCGTAGAGGAATCAAGGATGTCAATTTTGTGATATGTAACACCGATTATCAGGTGTTGGTAAATAGTCCTGTTCCGGTTAAAATCCAGATTGGGGAGACCCTGACCGAGGGTATGGGCGCGGGCAGTCTCCCCGAAAAAGGGAAAAAAGCCGCCTCGGAGAATATCAAAGATATCATGGAGGCGCTTGGTGGCAATACCAGGATGGTCTTTATTGCCGCCGGTATGGGAGGTGGTACCGGTACCGGGGCCGCACCGGTTATCGCAAGGGCATGCAAGGAGGCCGGCCTGCTTACCGTTGCGGTTGTGACTGTTCCTTTCCGCTCGGAGGGGCCTATCAGGATGAGAAACGCCATTGCCGGCGTCAACGAACTGCAGAACCATGTCGATTCGCTTCTGGTGATCAATAACGACAAACTTTTGGAAATTTACGGAAACCTTGGAATCTCGGCGGCTTTCGCCAAGGCGGACGATGTGNTGACAGTTGCCGTAAAGGGCATAGCCGAGATAATAACNGTTACCGGATATATCAACGTCGATTTTGCCGATGTGGAAAGGGTGATGGAAAATTCGGGCGTTGCCTTGATGGGCATGGGAATCGCTTCAGGTGAAGACAGGGCAAGGCATGCTGTTGAAGATGCCCTGAGATCGCCTCTGCTGAACGCCAACGATATTACGGGCGCCAAGAAGTTTCTGATCAATATTACATCGGGAATCGGGGAGACGGAACTGACAATGGACGAACTGGGCGAGATTTCGGAGTATCTCAACAATGTCGCTTCGGAAGAGGTGGAGATAATCCAGGGATTGACACAAGATGAGAGTCTGGGTGACAAGATATCCGTTACCATCGTGGCCACCGGCTTCAAAGCCACCAATGTTCTGCCGCCTACAAGAGCCAGGAAAGTCGAGACTTTACCCCTTTCAGGAGAGATAGTGCCGCCAAAGATCATCGCTCCCAGGGAGGAGAACAGGGTCCAAAACCCTGACCAACCATCTTTGATATTTGATTTTGAAGAAGCTGATCAGGGGATATTTGAATTCAAGAGTATGGACGGGAACTCCAAATATAGAGACGATATTGATGATATGCGGATTGGCAAACGGAAAACGACATCCAATACCATCAAGGGAGGGGAATTTTCAAGGGAAATAGTGGCCAACAATATAGAAACCTTTGAGGATGTGCCCGCATACGTGCGCCACTCCAGGAATCTGGATCTCACAAGTAAAGTGTCGGCCAAGGATCCTTCCACCTTTACCTTGTCGACCGACGATGAAGAGGAGGGACCTGTTTTTCGCGAGAACAACGCCTATCTGAACGATAATGTAGATTGAGATCGGTAGTTTTGCTCCGGCCGGTCGCCGCGCACAAAAAAATCAAATATATTCGCGGGATGAAAAGTCGGTCGCTAATATTCTTGTTGTTGCTGTTGCCGGTTAGCCTGCCCGCCCAAGTTGAGGGAATTCAGGGGAGAAACCCGACAGGTGCCGCTTTTCCAACCACCGAAGAACCCGTTCATAGTGGCGCGGGCGGAGAGAGTGCCGGAAATTATGATTCTGACCGAAGGATACTGAGGATGTCGGTTTTAACCGATGATTATACCGGGGAGGAGATAATTCCTTTTGATACGGTGTTTTACCTGCCGCACAGGTTCAGGGAGGCGGATGATTTTTCAACATTTAACGCCACACTTGGAAACTACGGACTTCCTTTCTACCAGATCAACTTTTTTGACAGGGTAAGAGAGGCCGACAGGTTTTTGTACAGCTTCTATTACCCTTTCATGCACCTCCAGTCAAACGCTGTGTTTATGGATACCCAGGTGCCCTTTACCGAGTTGCGGTGGAGCAACAGTGAGCCGAGAAGCATGGCGAACCAGACCTTCAAGGTCCGCCATACACAGAATGTGAACAAGAGTCTCAACTTCGGGTTGGTATACGATATTATTTATGACCTGGGACAATATAACCACCAGAAGGCGGAGAACAAGACATTCGCTTTTTTCTCCTCATATAAAGGAAAAAAATATGATTATTACCTCTCTGCCGGCATAAACAACATCGCCTCCAAAGAAAATGGGGGAATGTTGTCAACCGACATGAACACGCTGGCGGGACTGGGCACAAAAGATGTTCCCGTCAATTTGAGCGGTATAAACCAGGCAATGAACCTGCTCAGGAACAGAAACATCCTTTTTGTACAGAAATACCACCTTGGAAGAGATAACGTTGGGGAGACCGATTCCATAGGAACGAACAGGGAGCCTTTTATCAAGGGGACTATCTCACATATCCTGGAGGCGGAGACCAACAGGAAAAGCTACACTGATGCCCGCCCTTCGCTGGGATACTATGATTCCATCTATATAAGTAGTTCAAAAACCTTTGACTCTCTCTATTACCGGAACATAAAAAACAGCCTCAGATTTGATTTTTTGGCCAACGATGCCGGTAAGTTTCGTCTAGGTGGCGGAGCCGGGGTGAGACATGAATACCATAAATACGGGCAGATTGTTCCCACTTTTGATACCATTATTGCCGACACTACATCGTTGTACCACAACAATATAGCTTTAATGGGCAAGATTTATAACGATATAGGGGATAATTTTGGCTGGAAAGTTGATGGAGAACTCTATTTGTTGGGTTACAGATCGGGCGATTTTCAGGTAAAAGGCGCTATAACAAAGCGGTTTGATTTTCGAAAAGGTGGGGCAACACTGGCGGTGACCGGCAGCATTA
>JGI24710J26742_10002138_pt1 | contig 17726 bp, 15 predicted proteins | sample BioPla2DNA2_FD_26742 | JGI IMG/M metagenome (IMG submission 26742) | reverse complement strand
CTCTCTTCCGCCTCTGCCCGGCTGCACAGCCCGTGCAGGACCATCGGCTCGGTCAGCTGCCGCCCGATCCGGAGCACCGGGTTCAGTGCCCGTTCGGGGTTCTGGAATACCATCGCCATGCGTGTTCCGCGAATCTTTTCCATCTCCTTTTCGGAAGCGGCCAGAATGTCTTGCCCGCCGAAGACCACCGAGCCGGAGACTTCCGTGCCCGGTGGAAGAAGCCGCATCACCGCCTGCGCGACGACCGACTTCCCGCACCCCGACTCCCCGACAACGGCGACTGTCTCCCCTGCAGAGACCGTAAGCGACGTCTCCCGCACCGCCCGTATGCGACCGCCGTCCGCCCCCGGAAACGAGACCGACAGATGCTCGACGGAGAGCAGCGGCTCATCCCTCATAGCTGCACCACCTCCCGGACCCCACGTTCGTGCAGAAACGCAAGGCTCGTGATCGCCAGAACACCCAGGATGATGCAGAGCGCCGGCGGCATCCACCAGTACCACATCTCCCGGATGAACCCGCCGTGATTGAACGCGTCCGAGATCATCACACCCCACGAGATCATCGTCGGGTCCGACAGACCGAGGAACGAGAGCGACGCCTCTGATATCATCGCCGATGCCGTCACCAGCACAAACTTCGGCACGACGACCGGAAAGACCACCGGCAGGATCTCGCGGAGAACGATACGGGTATCCGAGAATCCGAAACATCGTGCCGCCAGCACAAAATCCGCCGACCGTATCTGCATCACCTTCGACCGCACCACCCGGGCGACCGACTCCCACGACAGCAGGCCGAGCACCAGGATCAGCAGCCACGGTCCCGGCGTCAGATACGCCGCAAGAATGATCACCAGCGGGATCTTGGGGAGGATCAGCACGATATCCGTCGTCCCCATCAGAAGATCGTCGAGGATGCCGGTCCGCCACCCGGCGGCAAGCCCGATCGCCGCCCCGATCACGATCGCCACGGCACCGGAGGCAAACCCGATGAGCAGCGACAACCGTGCCGCATAGACAACCAATGAGAAGATGTCTCGACCCATGTCGTCCGTCCCGAAGAGATGCGCCGCGTCCGGCGCCTGATATGCTGAAAACCGTTCTGTCGGTGTAAACGGTGCAATCAGGTCAGGAAAGGTTGCCATTGCTGCAAAGATTGCAATGAGCGCAAACGGAAGGAAGTAGCGGTGCTTCATACTCCCTCTCTTGTGACCCGCGGATCGATCACCCCGTAGAGGATGTCGGCGAGCATGTTTGCAAGGACCGCCATCACCGCGATCACCAGGAACAGGCCGGAGAGCACCGGGTAGTCGCGGGTGATGATCGCATCGTACATCAGCGTCCCAAGTCCGTTCAAGGAGAAGATGATCTCGATGAAGAGTGCGCCGGAGAAGATGAACCCGAAATCGATTGCGAATTGCGTCAGAATCGGGAGGATGGCGTTTCGCATCACGTGACCGTAGAGGATCCTCCCGCCGGGAACTCCAAGCGATCGGGCGAACTGCGGATAGAGCTGACTCTTCTCGGTAAGGACCGAGCCCCGCATGATCAGAAGGTTGCGGGCGAAGACAAACAGGGCGAGTGTTGCGACCGGCAGCGCCAGGTGATGCATCACGCTCCAGATATCAGGCGTTGTGTAGAGGCCTTTGTACGGAAACCAGTTGAGGTGATAGACAAATATCGAGAAGAGAGTCAGACCGAGCAGATACGGGGGGATGCAGGAGATACAGATGCTTGCCCCCGTCAGGGCTTTTGCGGGTTTATGGTCGCTCATCCACCCGGCCCATGTCCCGAAAAGGATCCCTGCCGCATAGCCGACGGCAAGCGAGGTGCCGACCAGCATCAGAGTCCAGCCGGCGCGGTCTCCGATCAGGGAGACAACCGGGCTGTGGAGATGGTAGGAGTAGCCGAGGTCGCCGGCACAGAGTCCCTGCAGGAAGAGATAGAACTGCTCGGGAACCGGTCTGTCGAGACCGAGCCGGGCGTTGAGATCGGCCAGGACTTCCGGGGTCACGATCACATCCTCACCGATGAGAAACATCACCGGATTTCCGGGCATGATACGAGGGAGCGCGAAGACTATGAGGAGGATAACCAGCAGTGACGCGGCGTAGCGGATAATTTTTCTCTGGAGGGTCATGTCCGTACCGGAAAAATTGAGTGTTAAGTTGCCGGGTGAATGCTCAGGAAGTTGATCTCGTTGAAGATCCCCTTAAACTGCGATGAGTACCAGCCGGTGATCTCTCTGTTGATCGGGGTTACGTCCTTCTTCCAGTAGATCGCAATGCCGGGCAGGTTGTCGGAGTAGTACTGCTGTAACTCTTCTGCATAGCGCTCGAGGTCTGCAGCCTCGGTCGTCGCAAGGATCTTGTCGCAGAGGTTGAGGAAGTCCGGGTCGTCGAGGTTGTGCAGGACACCCTGGCCGGTTCTTCTACTATCAAAGTAGCCGGTTCCCCAGTTTGCGTGCATCAGCATACCCCATGGGGTCGTGCGGGTGATGGTGATGTCGTACTGGTAGTTGTCTTTGATGTCATACCAGGTGGTTGCCTCGACGTTTTTGAGATCCACGTCGATGCCGACGTCCCTGAGGTATTCAGCCACGAGTTCGCCCTCGCGGTCGTAAGCGGATTGGATGACGAGTCTGAGTTTCAGGTCGGAACCGTCGGGATTCTCCCGGTATCCATCGCCGTCCACATCGAGATATCCGGCTTTTTCCAGTTGCATTCTGGCGGACTCGGGGTCGTAGGTTAATGCGGGCATCTCTTTGTAATACGACATCCCCTCCGGCACGAATCCGCGGGTTGGGACAGCACCGTAACCGAGCGTGCAGATGGTCACGAGTTCGTCGTAGTCGATTGCTGAACTGACGGCATTTCTGAAGTTCAGATCAGCGCCTGCTCCTTCTTTGAGGTTGAACCCGACGAAGCAGAGACCGATGGACGGAGTTTCAAGGATACCGAACCTATCGTTCTTCTCCAGGGATGCAACGGATGCGTAAGGGTACGAAGCCGCGTACTTCCAGTAAGTGTCCATTTCGCCGTTTTCGAGTGCAAGACTTGCGGCATCGGCATTGGCGAACCAGTGGACTTCAACGGTATCGTAGTAGGGCTCATCTCCCTTCCAGTACGGGTTTCTGGCAAACTTCAGGACCGCAGCGTTGATGTCGATATTTTCGATGTAGTATGGACCAGAACCGACGTAGGGGCCGGTGCTGGCGTACTCTTCAGGCTTGTCGATCGTCTCCCAGACATGTTTTGGAATGATAAAGTAGGAGAGAAGTTCCAGATCAAGTCGGGCATAGGGCTTGTTGAAGGTGAACGTGACGGTGTTGCCGTCAACTCTGGTATCGATGAGGGTATCTGCGATCCAGGCGGATGAGGCAATCTTCTCGCCGTGGTAGTTGAGGGTGAAAGCGACATCTTCGGCTGTCAGCGGGGTTCCGTCACTCCAGTGATATCTATCGTCGATGACAAACGTCCATTCGGTACAATCGTCGTTTGCGTACCATTCTCTCGCGACGTTGCCGATGATATTGCTGTTGTTGTCCATCTGCAGAAGTGCCGGATTAGCGATGGCGTTCATCAGGCCGAAATTATAGTCCCCGAGGTATGACGGTGCCTTGATGACGTTGAGGGTCGCCACTTTGATGGTCTTTGATCCGGTCTCCCCCCCGGCCGAAGTACCAATACATCCTGCGGCAAAGGCGCAGGAGATGAGAATCAGCAAACCGATGGTGAAATAACGGAGTCTTCTGCTGGATCCGGAAAGCGTCATGATATTCCTATTCCGGATTGTACATGTGCCTATTTATTTCCACCGAATCCTTTTCTCATCTCACTTGGTGTTACTTTATTGTGTTACGATGTGAAACATGGGTTGATCATTGCCGTGAGGAGGCCGGCGTTCGAGGGGAACGGCGGATCCCTCGACAGCATCGGACCTCAAGCGGGAGGAGCACTAAGAATGAGCGATGCAAATACGGAATGGAATGAGCGATGCGAATTGCAGAGGCGGATTACGGGTTACAGGTCCTGCGCGGAACTCTTCTCGATCCAGAAGAATGTCGACCGGATGGCAGAGGATCTGATCAAGGGAACGATCGACCGCGTCTCCGACCAGCTTGCCTGCCTGGATTTTCCTGCGGGTTCAACGGTTCTGGATATCGGCGCGGGTCCCGGAACACTCGCTGTGCCGCTTGCACAACGGGGGTGCCGGGTGACGGTTGTCGAACCGTCGCACCCGATGACGGTCTCCATGGAGAAGTACAGGGCGCGTCTGGGTGTCTCTGGGCGGATCGCCGTTGTGCCGCAGCTCTGGGAGGATGTGGATGTGAATTCGATCGGCAGGTTCGATTACGTAATCTCCTCGTTTGCAATTGCGGTGCCGGATCTGCGGGATGCGCTCTTGAAGATGAACGCGGTTGCAAACAAGCAGGTGCACATCTTCTGGTTCTTAACCACGCCGTCGTGGGCACAGATCAACACGGACCTGTGGAAGGCACTGCACAACGAGGAGTACATCGGACGGCCGTATGCGGATCTCATCTGGAACACGCTGTATCAGGCAGGCATCATGGCAAATCTTTCGGTGTACCCGATGAAGGATTCTCATACGTTTGCCGATCACGCCGAGGCGCTTGAAGAGTATGCAGATCGGCTGTCGGCTGTTGAGGACTGGCAGCGAAAAATTGTCCTGGAGTATCTGCAGAAGACACTTATTCCCTGCGGGGACGGACGGTTGACCTTCCCGGACGAGGGACGCTACGCCCACATCTGGTGGGATACGGCATAACTCTTTTTTATCCGGCTCTCCATCCCGGTGGAGCGGTGGCACGGAGAGACGCTGCGCTTCATCGCTGCCGTTCCCACCAGCCAGGCTCGTAGTACTCCGCCGGGGGCGGCCAGAGACCGGGGTCGCGCCACCACTGCGGCCCATGGGTCAGGTCCATCGCCCGGGAGTAGGGGGGCCGGTAGTAGAGCGCGTCGCCCCTGGCGGCGCAGAGGCCGGAGCCCCGGAGGAGACGACGACCCCCGTCTTCGCTCGTGTTGCCGTAGCGGATCATGCAGAGGAGGATTTCGCCGCCAAATTCCGCAGACCTTAAATCTCTCGGCCTCCTTTTTCTCTTAACGAGGGATCTGATGAATTCTCAATCGTATCCATGGATCGTCGCCGTTGCGGCGGTGCTGGTCGCCATCGGCGCCGGTTTTGCTGCGCTGAATCCGCAAGCGCCGCCGCCCTCTCCCGCGACCGAGCATGATGCCGCGACGCTCCTCATCCACCTGCAGTCCGACATCACGGCGGCGCTCGAGGCCCTGGACGGCCGTTTGGCCCATGCCGCGTTCGAACTCGGGAAGACCGATGATCTCTCCGGCACCGCCGCTCGCGAGGTCCTCGCGAACCTCTCCGCAATCGACCCGTCGATCGTCGACTGCGTCGTCGCCGATGCCGGCGGCACGATCATCGCCGCCGAGCCGGCGGCCTACCGCGGGGCCGAGGGCGCGGACATCCGGGCTCAGGACCACGTCCGGCACATCCTCGCGACGAAGCGGCCGATCATGAGCGAGATGATCACGGTCGCGGAAGGGTTCCCGGCGGTGGTGATCGCTGCGCCGGTCTTCACGAACGAGAGCCGGTTTGTCGGGTTCACCGCCGCCGTCATCCGGCCGGAGATCCTTATCGGGAATATCGCCGGCCCGGCGGCGAACGGCACCCCGTACCAGGTGATGGTCGTCCAGACGGACGGGCGGCTGCTCTACGACACGGACCAGACCCAGATCGGGCGGATGACGCTCGAGGACCCGCTGTATGCGGACTACCCGGACCTGCTGGATACAGCGCGGCGGACCGCCGTCGAGCGGTACGGCACCGCGGTATACAGGTTTGCCACCGACGGAGGCGAGGTAGTGCAGAAGGAGATCATCTGGACGACCACCGGGCTCCACGGGACGGAGTGGAGGGTGGCGGTGATCCGGTCGGTTGAGTAGAAGTTAGATAAGGGACATCCATGCCCTCACTTTTTTGACGGTTTTGGCCATCTTCCTGAGGATCCTGCCGCGACTGAACGAAACCCGCGGCGGCATTCAGGATGATGTGCCAGAACGGAGAACGCCGGAGTCCGGCATACCTCACTGCGAGCCCCGCGACTCGACCTTCAGCACCACGAGCGTGATGTCGTCGAACTGGGGCTGGTCCCCGGCAAAGGCGGTGACATCCTCCACGATCGCCTTGATCATCTCCCGTGCCCCGAGGTCGAGCAGTTTCGGAATGAGCGTTGTAAGCCGCTCCATGCCGTACTCCTCCTCGCGCTCATTCGTGGCCTCGGTCACTCCGTCGGTGTAGAAGATCACCGTATCGCCGGGATTCAACCGGAGTTCCACGAGTTCGAGCTCGATATCGTCAAAGAGCCCGAGCGCGATCCCCTTCCCCTGGAGGAGTTCCGCAACGTTCGAGCCTTCCCTGAAGAGGAGGGGAGGGTTGTGGCCTGCGTTCACGTAGGTGAAGGTCCCCTTCCGGGTATCGAGGATACCGTAGAAGAGCGTGACGAACATGCATGTCTTTGAGTCCATGCAGATGTAGCGGTTCGCCTCCAGGATCGAGACGGCGGGGTCGGGGTTCTCCGACGCGCTCGCCCGGACGAGGGTGCGGGAGAGCGCCATGAAGAGTGCTGCAGGGACGCCTTTCCCCGATACGTCGGCGATCTCGACGCCCCAGCAGCCGTCGCCGACAGGGATGTAGTCGAAGAAGTCCCCGCCGACCTCACGGGCGGGCAGGTTGAATCCCGCGATGTCGAACCCGGGGAGCACCGGCGCGGACTCAGGAAGGATACTCTGCTGGATCTCCTTTGCGATCTCGAGCTCCTTTGCTATCCGCTCCTTCTCCGCGGTCGTCCGCCGGAGATTCTCGATATGTCCGCGCAGATCGGCCGCCATCCGGTTGAAGGAGCGGGCGAGATCCTCGAACTCGTCCCCGGTCTCCACCACCACCCGGTGCTCGAGATCCCCCTGGCCTATCGCCTCGGAACCTTTCCGCAACTCCTCGATAGGCCGGGTCACATACCGGGTGACGGCGAGGGTCAGGAGAGCGATGACGGCGAGCAGGCCGATGAACACCCCGGCAAAGACGGTCTTCATCGACTCCTGCTGTTCCCGGATGTGTACGGCGGTATCCTCCGACGCCTGAAGGATGCTCGCCCGGGTCTCTTCTATCGGTGCGAGCACCTCATCGACCGGCATCACCACCCCGACGCTCCAGTTCACGCTCCGGATGGGGGCATACGCGATGAACCGCTCCCCGTCCTCGAACCTGACCCTGGCGACCCCGGTCTCCCCTGCGGTCATCCTCCCGGCGACCGAGACGAGGTCCGGGTTCTCGCTTGAGAACAGGTTCTCGGTGACGAACGACTCGTCCCACCGCATATCCCCCGATGTGAGGCCGGGCCGGCTGATGACGTTCCCGTGCTGGTCAATCAGCATGGCGTAGCCCCGGTCGCCCACCTGGGTGCCGATGATCTGCTGGTTGATCGTCTCGATCGTGACGTCCGCGCCGACCACCCAGACCCAGCCCCGCCCGGCGTCGTAGACCGGCCGCGAGCAGGTCACCATCAGGCCGTGCCCGGTGAGGTCGACGTACGGCTCGGACCAGACCAGTCCGCCGTTCTCGACCGCCTGCGAAAACCAGCTCCTGGACCGGAAGTCGAATGTAGGGTCAAGCCCCGTCGTCCAGGGGTAGATCATCGCCATCCCGGAACCCGTTCCGACGTAGACGGCGGCAAGGTGCCGGTTCGTCGTAACGATGGGGATGAAGATGTCGTCCATCATCCCCGCGGCATTCCGTTCTTCGGCAAGACGGCCGGCATCGATGCCGGGCGAGAGGAAGAGGACGGAGGTGGCACGCCGGTCCGCCGGTTCTTCGTCCTGCAGGTAGAAGTGCCGCGGGCGGACCATGGACGGGTTCTCCATGACGGTCGCGGCGTAGCGCTCCATGACCCCGAGGTCCCCGCTCACCTGCTCAAAGACGATGTTGCTGATGTAGGCCTGGTCCTGTGCAAGCCGGAGAAGCGACTCCTCGGCGTTGCGCTCGAGCGCCGCGGTGCTGTCGTTCATCGCACGCGCCCCAAGATCGGTGCTCCGCTCAAGCGCGAAGCGGCCGACGTCGTCCATCTGGACGAAGGCAAGAGAACCGGCGAGAAGGAGAGCAGCCGTCGAGAGGGTCAGGAATACGAGGAAAAACTTGGTCCTGACTGGAATCCTGATCCGGTGCCCCTCCGGCTCGCTCTGGTTCATCAAACAAGATTGTTCCGGGGGAGGAGATAAGACATGCTGGATTGAATTCACCTTCTCCGCCAGGCCCCTGCCGCCATACTGATCGCAGAGGAGGGGTCGCTCTTGTGGGCAACGCCAGAACGACCGGACGAAAAGCCAGGTTCAGGCCTGCCCGGTACCTTCGCCCTCCGCCTTCCGGAGCAGGAAGACGAACGCCGCCCCCTCCCCGGGGTGGCCGGGCACCCGGTCCTCCACCCAGATCCGGCCGCCGTAGCGGTCGATGAGGATCTGCACGAGGTACAGCCCGAGCCCCTCGCCCACGCCCCGCTGCCTCCTCTCGTAACGGTGAAAGATCTCCTCTTTCTGGTCGTCCGGGACGCCCCGGCCGGTATCCGCGACCGTCACCCGCACCTCGCCGTTCTGCTCATCGACCCGGATGGTTACGGCGACGCCGGGACCGCCGTGCTTGACGGCGTTGCCGATCAGGTTCGTGAAGACCTCGCAGAGGAGATCATCGGCAACGACCTTGCACGATGCACCCTCGTAACTGATCGGGACGACCGGGAAGTGAGCGATCTCGGTTCGGATGACCGCATCGATCTCGGTCGGCCTGAGCGCGGGCGGCCCGGCATGGATCCGCCGGATCTTGGAGACGAGACCCAGGATCTCGATGCTCTTTGTTATGCTGCGCTTCAGGTTCGCCGCGCATGCTGCCGCCTCACCGTCGAGCATCTCGAGCAGCAGTTCGGCGTAGAGGTTTGAGACGTTCTCGGTGTTCCCGATATCGTGGGTCAGGATGTCGAGGTAGAGGTTCGCCTCCCGGTGAGCGGACGCAAGATCCCGGTGAACCCGGGCGAGTTCCGCCTCGGCCTCCTTCCGTGCGGTGACGTCGCGGACGATGCCGCCCAGGTAGAGCGGCCGGCCGCCGGAATCGCGGATCACCATCAGGTGATCTTCAAGCCAGCGGTACTCCCCGTTCTTCGCCAGAAACCGGTATGAGAGGAGGCCTCTCCCTGAAGCGACAGCGGCGTTCAGTTCCGCCCCGACCGCCCGGCGGTCGTCGGGATGGATGCGCTCGAAGGCCTTCTCGGTGCTCATCACAATCATCTCCCCCGGGGTGAAGCCGAGGATCTCCTCGATGACCGGGCTCATGTAGTCGTAGCGGTCGGTCTGGAGGTTGCGCCGGTAGGCCGCGTCGAGCGAGTTCTCAAGGACCGCCCGGAACCGCTCCTCGCTCTCGCGCAGAGCATCCTCCGCCCGTGTGCGCTCCGAATCGTCGTAGACGTACCCCTGGATCTCAAGGAGCCTTCCGTCCTCGCCGAACCGTCCGACTATGTTCTCGACGACGTGGATGAGCGTCCCATCCCGGCGCTTCCGGATCCGCCCCTCGTTCTCGACCTTCCCGCCCCACTGCAGGCGTGCGAGGAGTGCGTCCCGTTCATGGGGGTCGTCATAGAGGTCACGGATATTGGTCCCCAGTGCTTCTTCTCTTGAAGCAAACCCGAACATCCGGACGAACGCCGTATTGCAGGCGATGATCCGGCCGTCCGCGGTGGTGAGGAAGTGTCCGGTAAGATCCTCCTCGAAGAGCCGCCGGTAGCGCTCTTCACTCTCCCGGAGAGCCTCTTCCACCCGCTTGCGTTCGGTGATGTCGGTGAAGAAGGTCGTAACGTATCCCCGTCGATGCGAAAACGCGGTGACTTCGAACCACTTCGCAAGCGCCGGCACATGATACTGGAACGCCGTGGGCTTCCCTGTCAGCGCCACGGTTCCATACTTCGCAATGATCCCGGCAGCCTCATCCGCGGGGAGAAACTCGGTCACCCGCCGGTTCACGACGTCTTCTCTTGTAACCCCGGTAAAGTGTTCGAACGCCCGGTTGACCTCCCGGTAAATGAAATCAATGGGAGTGCCGGCGGCATCGGCGACGATCTCGCAGTATGCGTAGCCGATGAGCGGGTTGTCGAGCGCCTGGCGGTACCATTCCATGTTCTCCCGGAGAGCCTCCTCCGCCCGCTTACGCTCCGAGTCATCGTAGACGTAGGCCCGGATCTCAAGGAGTTCACCGTCCGCGCTGAAACGCCCGACCACATTCTCCACGACATAGATGCGGGTCCCATCCCGGCGTCTCCGTCTCCGGCCCACGTTCTCCATCTTCCCGTCGCTCCGGAGGGTGGCGGCGATCCGGTCAAATTCACCGGGATCCTCGAAGAGATCCCGGACATCGGTGCCGTGGGCCTCTTCCCTCGAAGCAAACCCGAATATCTTTGCGAACGCCGGGTTGCAGGCGATGATCAGGCCGTCCGGGGCGACGACGACATCCCCGGTGAGGTCGTCCTCGAAGAGGCGCCGGTAACGCTCCTCGCTCTCCCGGAGTGCGTCCTCTACGGCCTGTAGCGCGGCGTTCTCACGCCGGAGCGTCTCGTTCTCGACGAGAAGGCGATCTATACGTTCGTAAACCTCCCGATCCGGAGATCTGGCGCGTAACGTGCTCTCCGACTCCTCCAAATGTGCCACTATCCAAACTCCCGGGGCTGTCGTACTGCTGGCAGTCAGTTTCTCGTTCGTGTGAACTCTCTTAATGCTACCTCACGGCAACGGAGGAGGGCATATAACGAGTATCTTATGCTCGCAAGCCCAACGTGAGTACGTTGCAGCCTGCAGGGGAGAGCATGAGGGCAGAGGAGATCAACGGCAACGTCTTCTACAACGGCGACTGCATCGCGGGGGCCAGGGCGCATATCCCCGACGACTCGGTCGACCTGATCGTCACCGACCCCCCCTACGGCATCAACGGCGACCGGCTGCACCAGCACTACAACCGGGACGAGGCGTTCGTCGTCGACGGCTACATCGAGGTCCCTGCGTCAGATTACGGGGAGTTCAGCGAGAGATGGATCCGGGAAGCCGAACGGATCCTGCGGCCGGGAGGGTCGATCTACATCGTCTCGGGCTACACGAACCTCTACCACATCCTCCACGCGCTGCGCGGGACATGCCTTCGCGAGGTCAACCATATCATATGGCGCTACAACTTCGGCGTCTACACGAGCAGAAAGTACGTCTCTTCCCACTACCACATCCTCTTCTACGAAAAGCCGGGCGGTGAACGGACGTTCAACCTGGAGTCACGCTACGGTGCCGGGGAGCGCGGGCCAAAGAACGGGTCGCTGAACTACCGCGACCGCGAAGATGTCTGGTGCATCAACCGCGAGTACAAACCGGGGCAGGCGAAGAACAAGAACGAACTCCCGATGGAACTGCTCATCAAGATGCTCCAGTACAGCAGCAACGAGGGGGACCTCGTCTGTGACATGTTTCTTGGTGGATTTACGACGGCAAAGGCGGCTATCGGCCTCAACCGGCGGGCGACCGGGTTCGAAGCCTCGAAACAGGCCTTCGACCTGAAGGTCGCGGAACTGCGGGATATCACGCCGGGCTTTCTGCTTCCTACGCTCAGGACCCCGAAGGCCGGGGAGCCGCCGAACCGCGGCAAGCCCTGGACGGACGCCGAACGCGAACTCCTGGCCTCCCGGTTCGCCGCGCTCATCGAGTCCGGCGAGACGAAGAAGCGGGCGGTCGAGATCCTGGGGGGAGAACTCGGACGGGGCCGGTGGGCGATCGAGAAGATGCTTAAAAAACAGCCTGATTGAACGGTTTGCCACAATCGCTGGATAATTCCTGATGGCCAGTGGAAGTCAGTGACGCGGCCTCGCGCGAAGTGCGACGTTCCGCAAGGAAAGACTGCCTGAAGGACAGGAGTTCGAGAAACCCGAAGGTCTTCGAGGCGCGAACGCAGTGAGTGTGAGCACCGCCAGGTGCGAGGAACGGAGCAGGAGCACTGCAGGTGCGACGACGCGAAGGCGCGAAGTCAGGATGGGTTTTGATGGACCCCTTCGCGTTCTTCGCGCCTTCGCGTGAATCGGCAACGCAAAGATAATCCCTGAGGTGATTCGTCCTTTGAGGGAGGGGTTTAACAAAGTCAATTCTGGGCGTTCGGACCGGCAGTGACCCGCGGCGGAACCGGTGCGGGAGACGGACAACGCTAATGCCCTTCAAACCCAACCTCTCCTGCAACATTCATCCCGGGTGAGAGGAGACCGATGGCAGCAACCACCCCACGACCGTTCCTCAAGTGGGCAGGCGGCAAGGCGCAACTGCTCGATGCGTTCACCGCGAGAGTTCCGCGGGAACTCGCCGAGGGGAGCCTACCGGTCTTCGTCGAACCGTTCATGGGAGGCGGGGCGGTCTACTTTCACTTCAACAGCACGTTCGCGTTCAGGGAGTGCCACCTCTTCGACATCAACGAGGACCTCGTCCTCACCTACACCGTCGTGAAGAACGACGTCTCCGCCCTCATCGAGTACCTCCGCGACGTTGAGGAGGAGTTCCTCGCGAAGGGCGATACCGGGCGGAGGGAGTACTACTACGCCGTTCGGGACGCATTCAACCGCAGGAAGAAGGAGACCGATCGTGCCGGGTACGGCGACGCGTGGGTCGAACGGGCGGGGCAGTTCATCTTCCTCAACAGAACGTGCTTCAACGGCCTCTACCGGGTGAACTCCCGGGGCGAATTCAACGTCCCGTTCGGCAGGTACAGATCACCGAAGATCCTGCACGAAGAAGTCCTTTTAGCCGACTCGCTCGCGTTCCGGAACACGACCATCCACCTCGGCGACTTCACGCAGGCGGAGCCGTACATACGAGAGGACACCTTCGTCTACTTCGACCCGCCCTACCGGCCGCTGAACCGGACGTCGTCGTTCACACAGTACTCGAAGAACAGGTTCTCGGACGAGGAGCAGAAGCGTCTTGGGGCGTTCTACGCACACTGCGACGCCAAGGGCGCAAAGCTGATGCTGAGCAACTCCGATCCGAGAAACGTCAACCCGGACGACAGATTCTTCGACGACCTCTACGCCGGGTACCGTATCGACCGGGTCCCGGCAAGGCGGGCAATCAACTGCGACGGGGCGAAACGCGGAGAGATTCGCGAGATCATTGTCATGAACTACCATCCGGCGTGACCGGGAGAGCCCGAACCGTCCCAAAACTATAAGGCCTCACCGGCGTATGCAACGCTCATGACGTTTCAGGAGGTCGACGACGATCTCTGGGAGATCGTCAAACGACACCTCCCGCCCCAGAAACCCCATATCGGGCGACCCCGGCGCGATCCCCGGAACCTCTTCAACGGTGTTCTCTACGTCCTCACCACCGGATGCGCCTGGAACGATGTGCCGGCGAAGTACGGGACGAAGTCGACGGTGCACCGCTACCACCTCGAACTCTGTCGACAGGGGGCGTACCAGGCGATCTTCCTCGATCTCCTCCGGTCGGGCTACGAGTTCCGGAGGAAGGAGAGCGCCGCGATGACAGATCTCGCGGCTTCCACAGCGTAGAATATGTGGTTCCAACCGCCTGCGGAATAGCGTGACGTTCAGTATTCCTCAGATCTCTTCGCGTTCTTCGCGGCTCGCACCTGCGGTGCTCATGCTCCGGTTCTAACGAACCATCGCACTTCGAAGACCTTCGATCTTCTCAAGCTCCGGATGCCCCATCCGTCGCACTTCGCGGCTTCGCGCTCTTCGCGTGAGATCTCGGCACTACGCCTACCGTCACCTCACGCGAAGGCGCGAAGAACGCGAACTCCGGTGTCCGGGTGTTACCAACCCCTCGGTACCGAATTTTACGAGGCCGCCCCGCTTAGTGTCGGGTGCCGAAATTCGTGAAGTACTGAGACTTCAAAACCAGAAGGGGATGCATCTCCTATCCCCTGGGGACGTATCCAGATCGGACACCCTCTAAAATGCCCCCGCCACCACCACGAAGAGTTCGCCCCGGGGCGCCGGGGGCTCCCCCGCCGTCCCGACGGCGATCCGTTCGTCCGGGTAGCCGAGATTCTCACAGACGGCAAGCCGGGTCCGGGGCGGGAGGGCTGCCGCGAGCGCCCCGACATCGAAGGCCGGGTCGGCGACGAGGAAGACGACCTTCCCCCGGGCGACCTCCTCCCGCGCCTCCGCTATCGCCCGGGCGTGATCCTTCCCGTGGGCGGAGACGACCGCGGCCCGCGCCAGCGGGATCTTCAGGCGGGCGAACGCGACCTGGAGGGAGGAGATCCCGGGGACGACCTCGCCCGGGAGGGAGCCGAGCCCCGCAAGCATCGGATCCCCGGTCGAGAGGACGACCGCATGGTCGGGGAGGGAGCGAAGGGCGCGGTAATCCTCGATCTCGTGCACCTCAGCTCCCGGTGGGATGGCGTCGCGGGCAAGTTCGATCGCCCGTGCGGAGCCGTAGATGAGCGACGCGGCCGCGATGGCCGCCGCCGCCGCCGCGGTCAGCATACCGGGACCGCAGCCCACCCCGACGATCTTCATGGCGACTCACCGATGATCCGGCCGTTGCGATCGACGATCACGACCCTGATGCGGGGGTAGCGGACACGGAACGCTGCAAGTTCCCGGCGAACCGTCTCCTCCCAGAGCGGGGTCGCCGAGAGGTCCTCCACCGTCGCGCACCCGGTGCCGGCGAGGACGTCGGGGTTGATGAACTTCAGGATCAGGCCGGGCAGCCCGCAGATGACCGCATCGCCATCGACCGCACGGAGCGCCTCATCCAGGCGGTTGCCGACCAGGATCGCCTCGTGCTCCGGGAAGAGGAGGCGGGAGTAGCGCAGGCCGAGCCTGCCGGTCGTCAGCACGACCGCCCCGGGAGCGCGGGCGATCCGGTCGATCACCCCCTCCGTCACATGATCGTCCCAGGGCTCCACGAACCCGGTCGTCCCGAGGACGGATATCCCCCCGTGCACCCCTATCCGGGGGTTCAGCGTCTTCTGCGCCACTTCCGCCCCCCGGGGGATCGTGAGGATGACCGTCGTCCCGGAGAGGCCCGCCTCCTCCACCGCCTCATCGATAGCGCGCCGGATGCAGTCGAGCGCCGGATCGCTGATCGCGGGCGTCCCCTGCCGGTGGCGGGGGGTGTCGCGGGCGAAACTCCCGATCCCCTCCCCCGGGACGAACTGGACACCGCCCGAGAGGGAGGGGGCCGCCATCGCGACGAACTCAAGCCCCCCCGTCACGTCGGCGGTGTAGTCCCCGGCGTCCTTGCGGCAGGACGCCTGCCCGCGGTAGCCGTCGACCGGGAGCCTGACCGTAATCCCGCAGGGGAGGGTGACGTCCACCTCCCGGACGGTCTCGAGGGCGAGCGAGAGGACCGCAGCCTTGCAGGCCGCGGCCGCCGTCGTCCCGGTCGAAAACCCCCGGCGGAGGACCGTTCCGGACGCGGTCAGGACGGCGAGACCGCGCCTGACGTCGTCGAGACGGTCAGGGGAGCGGCAGGCCGCGACCCAGGCCTCAGGATACTCGAAGTCAGTAACCGGGTCCCGCATGACCTTCACGCTCGGCATGAATCGTGATGATCTCGTTTATCGCCGCCACCGCGACCGGCGTCCCGCCCCGGGTGCCGGCGTTCGAGACCGACGGCACGTCGATGGTGCGCAGTATCTCCTTCGACTCCGCGGCGTTCACGAACCCCACCGGGGTCCCGACGACCAGCGCTGGCCGGACTCCTTCCCGGATCAGGTCGCAGACGACGAGGAGCGCCGACGGGGCGTTCCCGATCACCACGACCGCCCCGTCCAGCCGGTCGCGCAGGGCAAGGAACCCCGCCGACGTCCGGGTGATCCCGCGCTCGCGGGCGATATCCTCGCCGTAGTCGAGGGCGCAGACAACCTCGCTTGCGTGCCCGCGTTTCAGGATGCCCGCCTGCACCATCCGGATATCGACGATGATCGGCGCCCGGCGGGCAAGCGCGGCAACACCGGCCTCGACCGGATCACCGCAGAACCGCATGAGATCGGCCATCGCAAAGTCACCGACCGCGACCGAGCACCGCTGACGGATCCGGTCTTCGAGGGTTACGTTCCCAACCCGCTCCCGGGCAAGGTTCCGGCTCGCGCTCGCTATCGCGTAGGCCTCCGGCGTGACCGCCGCGAGGTCAGTATACGTACTTCCGGTGGTATCCCCGGGGCGTGATGATTCCTCTCGCACCATGCTCATCCCTCCAGATCCTGGTCTCTTCTCCGCCGATAACGACGATTGAATGCATGTCCACGAAGGCAAAGTGGCCGTCGAACTCCGCAAGCGTCGTGATCAACCGCTCCTCGCCCTTCCGGTAGGCGTTCCTGACCACCCCGACCGGCGTCGTCTCCGGGAGGTGGCGGCGGGCGACAGCGACCGCCGCATCAAGGTTGTGCGGCCTTCCCCGTGATCTCGGGTTATAGAGGACGACCGGCACCCGCATCCGGAACGCGAGGTCGAGCCTCCGCTCGATCTCCTCCCAGGGGGTCAGGAGGTCCGAGAGGCTCATCGTGACGTAGTCGCCCGAGAGCGGCGAGCCGAGCCGTGCCGCCGCCGCGACCGCGGCCGTGATCCCGGGGATGACCTCGACCGCGACGGTCGATCCCGACCGTTCGGCCACCTCGAGCACGATGCTCGCCATCCCGTAGACACCGGCGTCGCCGCCGCTCACCATCGCGACGATGCGGTCCCGTGCGAGGTCGAGCGCGCGTGAAGCCCGGTCGACCTCTCTGCCCATGCTGCTCCGGATGACCTCTTTCCCGGCGAGCATCGGCTCGACGAGGTCGAGGTAGAACCCGTTGCCGATGACGCAGTCCGCCTCGCCGAGAGCTTTCAGGGCCCGGGGTGTCATCTGCAGCAGGTCGCCGGGACCGGTCCCGACGATGTATAATCTTCCTTTGTTATCGCGCGATTGCAACGGTGACACCACCATACGTCTGTTTGGCAAGAACCAGTACTTTGCGCTTCGAGACCGCGAGAGCGGCGGGTTCCGCGACACCCGCGAGCCCTATGAGTGAGGCACGCGAGGGTGACGGCGCCTCCTCTGTGTTCAGCGTATCGTCATCCAGGAAGACAAGGTTGCCGCCCAGTTCCGCGACGGCATCAACGAGCCCCGCCTCGCTGCGCTTCCGTGCAGTCGTCGCATAGACGAATACCTCTTCCGGGCTGATCCCGGTCTCCCCCAGCGCCTGCCGGACGGCGGCCGCCACCTCGGCCGCACCGACGCCCTTTCTGCACCCGACGCCGACGACGTACTCGCCCTTCCTGACGAGGAGGGAGACGGCCGGGCCCGCGACGACGATCCCGGGGCCGGTGACGGTGTAGAGGGGCACGTCGCCGTCGAGCATCGCGGCATTCACCGCCCGGGTGGAGGTGCGGTTCACGACGTCGCAGCCCGTGCGGGCGGCGATCCCCTCGACCGACTCCCGGCCCCGGGTCTCGGTCGCGGTCGTGATCACCGGCTCTATCCCGAGAGCGGCGAGTTCCCGGGCAAGGTCGTTCCCGCCGTGGTGCCCGCCGACGACCGGGACGGCGTAGCGGAGATCCGGCCCGACCACCACCACCGCAGGGTCGCGCCACTTATCGGTGAGGAGCGGCGCGACCCC
>JGI24710J26742_10002137_pt1 | contig 17730 bp, 17 predicted proteins | sample BioPla2DNA2_FD_26742 | JGI IMG/M metagenome (IMG submission 26742) | reverse complement strand
GGAAATATTATAAATTGTATCAACTATTTGATCGACATCTTGAGTATTGATACAAAGTGGGAAAGCATCCACATCGCCAAAAGCTTTAAACAGTGCACATTTACCTTCCATAACCGGCATTCCGGCTTCCGGACCTATATCACCCAAGCCCAAAACAGCTGAACCATCAGTTACAACAAGACATAAATTATGACGTCTTGTATAAATATATGACTTCTCAACATCTTCAGAAATCTCCAAACACGGTTCTGCAACTCCCGGAGTATATGCAATAGCTAATTCTTCACTTGTACCAACCGGTGCTGTAGCAACAACTTCAATTTTGCCGCCCCATTCCAAGTGTTTTTCAATGGCAACTTTTTTAAAATCTTTACTCATTCAACTAAACCTCCATTTACAAAATGATTATATACTCAAAATTTTGATTGATTTTGCTTATTATTATATTAAATCATTACATCTCTCTAAACAAGTAATTTTATGGATTTATTTAATCTACATGATTATGACCGAAAACGTTTACTATAATATCTGAAATCTGTGCAACTCAATATTTGTATTATGATTTATTATTTGGTAAATTATCCTAAGGCTAATGGGCGAATTTCGATTAATAATAAATCGGATGTCCTTTCAGATAACAACGTTAGAGCCTTATGGTAAGAAAGGAAATGATATGATAAAACACAAAGAATTGCAGGCATGGATTGATGAAGTAGCAGATCTATGTCAACCTGACAATATTGTTTGGATTAACGGAAGCGAAGAACAAAATCAACAACTCTTAGATGAGATGGTTGAAAATGGAATGGCAATCGAATTAAATCAGGAGAAGCGACCGGGATGTTATTTGTTCCGTAGTGATCCTTCCGATGTTGCTCGAGTTGAAGAGCGCACATACATTGCAACAAAAAAAGAAGAAGATGCCGGTCCGACTAACAACTGGATCGATCCGGTAGAATTAAAAGCTACCATGACTGATCTTTATTCAGGTTGTATGAAAGGCCGTACAATGTATGTTATCCCATATTCAATGGGACCGATCGGTTCTCCTATTGCAAAAATCGGTGTAGAAATCACAGACAGTCCTTATGTTGTAGTAAATATGCGTATTATGACTCGTGTCGGTGATAAAGTTTTAGAACTGCTAGGTACAGATGGTGAATATGTTAAATGTTTGCATTCAGTCGGAGCTCCACTTGAAGAAGGCGAAGAAGATGTAATGTGGCCTTGTGCTCCAATGGAAGAAAAATATATCAGTCATTTCCCGGAAGAAAGATTAATCTGGTCATATGGTTCAGGTTATGGCGGAAATGCACTTTTGGGCAAAAAGTGTTTCGCATTGCGTATTGCATCGGCTCAAGCGAAAGACGAAGGCTGGATGGCAGAACATATGTTAATTTTGAAATTAACCAGTCCGGAAGGTGACGTAAGATATGTCACAGGTGCATTCCCTTCAGCTTGCGGAAAAACCAATCTGGCTATGTTAGTTCCAACAATTCCCGGTTGGAAAGTCGAAACTATCGGTGATGACATTGCCTGGCTCAAATTCGGTGAGGATGGACGCCTCTATGCAATTAATCCTGAAGCAGGTTTCTTCGGAGTTGCTCCGGGCACATCTTATGACTCAAATCCAAATGCNATGGATACAATCAAATCTAATACTATATTCACAAATGTAGCTTTGACTGATGATGGCGATGTTTGGTGGGAAGGTATTGATGGAGAAACACCCGATCATTTGATTGACTGGCACGGTAATGACTGGACTCCGGATTCAGATACACCGGCAGCACATCCGAACTCACGTTTCACTACTCCTGCAAGTCAATGTCCAAGTATTGCACCTAACTGGGAAGATCCGGCAGGTGTGCCAATTGATGCAATGTTGATCGGTGGACGTCGTGCGACAGTAGTACCTCTTGTACATCAAAGCTTTGACTGGGATCACGGTGTGTTCTTAGGTTCAATTATGGGCTCCGAGATCACAGCGGCAGTTATTTCCGATAAAATCGGTCAAGTTCGTCGTGATCCATTTGCCATGTTACCTTTCATCGGCTATAACGTTGGTGATTATTTAGAGCATTGGTTCGATATCGGGGAAAAAGGCGATGCTGATAAATTGCCAAAAATCTTCTATGTTAACTGGTTCCGTAAATCTGAAGACGGTAGATGGCTCTGGCCTGGATTTGGCGATAACAGCCGTGTCTTAAAGTGGATCGTTGAACGTTGTGCAGGTAAAGCGGATGCTAAGAAAACCGCAATCGGCTACATGCCTTCTGAAGATGACTTGTATCTTGAAGGTCTTGATACTTCATCGGAAGATATGGCAGAGATTTTAAGTGTAGATGTAGACGGTTGGAAAACTGAAACTGAATCCATCCGCGAGCACTATGAAGATTATGATGCACGTGGCGGTAGAATGCCAAAAGAATTGTACAATCAATTAGACGCTTTAGTAGAACGTTTAGAAGACGCATAATTAAGCGATCAAACTTAATCATTAATTAAAAGGAGCTCCAGATGGAGCTCCTTTTTTATCAATTATCTCTATAAGTAGCTCTTGCTCCGCCAATTAATTTCGGTCTGGTGCGAGCGGCTGTTAGATGAGCATCGCCTACGCTTTGCATGCTTAGCCGTAACGGAACTGCAACCGGTTTCAAATGCATACCTATTAGTGTATCTCCAATGTCTATTCCTCCATCAGCTTGAACTGATTCCACTGCGATTGGATCTTTCATATTCTCAAATGCCGCAACCGCAAAAGCTCCTCCTGCATGCAAACCCGGTTTAACATTTACCTCAGGATAAGAGAATTTTTCGGCAACTTTTCGCTCGATAATTAAAGCTCGATTAAGATGTTCACAACATTGAATTGCCAGATTTATTTTATTTTCGGAGGCCAATTCTTGCAAAACAGAAAATAAAAGATCACCGATGTCTTGTCTTGAATCTGAACCGATTTTTGATCCGATAACTTCACTGGTCGAGCAACCGACAACCAATAAACCACCTTTTTTTATTCTCGCAACTGCAAAATATTCTATTAATAATTCTTGCCATTTTTTTTGTAGGTTCTTGAATAATTGTTTGTCCATATTTACCTCACTTTCTTGACGCTTAATTTCAATTTAGCATCTCAAAACATTATCAGTTAGTATTTGCTTGAAATTACAGTATTTTGTACACTTAGAATATCAAATTTAAGGAAGTTTTATATGAAAAATATTAATCAAAGAATTGAAGCTGCACGTCAGTTATTTGAAGATAAACAATTCGAGCAAGCCCTAGCCGAGTTTGATGCTTTAAGCGAAGAAAAAAAATTAAGTAAGAAGCAAAAATTTAATATTATTTTTTATAAAGGCCGCGTCAAAATGGATATAAATAATTATGATGAAGCCCAATATGATATGGAAAAAGCATTAAAAGCCGGAGAAGAATCAGGTGATCGCTATGAGCAGGCACAAGCCTTACATCAGTTGGGAATTCTGGCAAAATTGCGTGGTGATTATGAAAAAGCAACTGAATTATTACGGGAAGAGTTAAGAAAATGCAGCTCCTTAATGCCTTCTTACTATTCTGATCTTTCCTACAATTTCTTTGAACAAGGTGATGTGAAAATGTTAGCGGGAGAACTTACTGATGCTAGAATGTATTTCCAGCATGCATTGGTTTTTGCTGAAACTGAGGCAAACTACCATGGGGTCGGTTTAGCTGCCAGAGCTTTGGGGCGTTTAAATAGAAAAGTAAATCGACGCAAAGAGGCACTAACTTATCTAAGAAAAAGCTATGAAAACTTTAAACTAGCAGAAGATCAAGATGGAGTTGAAAGCACTTTAGGAGAAATCACCAAGCTAAAAGAAGCTATGGAGGATTCCTTCCAACATTGATTTTTATCATTGGATATCAGTGAGCCATCATCTAGACAGTTATCACTTAATCTTCACAAGCACGAATTGCTTGTTCNAGAGTATCTCTATCTAAGAAATCAAATAACCGGGGTATTTAAGAGGACATAATATCTCTCCCTCAAACCAACTGCATCAGGCCAAGATATCTAGCCTGATGCAGAACAAAATTCAGAAAATGTTTATATAGAGTTCATCGCAGATACAAATCTTCTAAATAGAAAATTACTTTTATTATACTCTAATTATAAAGCCCAAGTAACAAAAAGATATTGTACAACCAATACTACTGCTATTAACAAAATGAAAAACCAAAACGGGCTGTTTTTCTTTGTTGGATGTCCTTTTTGAAATCCTGCATATAAATATATATAAGCATGAATTTTTCCGGTTAATGCTAAGATGATTCCTACTTGGGGCAAGAATATAGAAACAATTAATGAAATTAAAAGAATAAATGAGTAGGGTAAGGCAGAGAGTGTAGCCGTCTGAACAAATTGTTTAAAACCTCTTCTTTCACTACCGAGCAAAATCGTTAAGACAAAAACCATTACAACAACAACTAAGAAAGACGCTAACTGGCTCAAGGTGGAAATCCCAAAAATTTCAGCTGCCCCAGGGCTTTCAGCATCTGTAGTCAATCCGCCAAGTGCAACACTTAATACTTTGGAATAGACGATTGTATTCAATCCTGCAACTAGCAGTATATTGATTAATGCCAGAATGCCGAGACTTCCCCAGTGTAAATTCAAGTGGAATGCTTGCATCGGTCTTTTAGACAAAGCCAAAAATAAAGATTGTTGTAATCCTACTATTATATCGCGGAGATGACTCGGGCCTGCTCGCTCCGGTCTGCGAGAAGAAACAGGACCTCTGGCTCTCTTAGGATTAAGTCTTTCCTTACGTGCTGCGGGTGCAGAACGTCTGACACGATTATCAGCTTGATAAGGGCCTGTCTGATCAAATTCATTATCTAAATCATCCAAGTCTAACGATCTCTGTTCTCCTGAATATGAATCGTCTCTATACCCGACGCTTTCTATACTCTCCCGAAATGCCCTTTCGCGCGCCAAAACTTCATCGTTCCGATCATCATAATCACCATGTTCAAATTGGACTTTGCGATAACCGCTCTGACCTGTTTCCGGATCGTCTTGTTTTTGTAAATTTGCTTGACGTGCTGCTTCAGCATACTGATCCGATTTTCTTAAATCTGAACGATATTCATCAGATAAATTACCGGAATTTTGATCATAATTGTAATCTGTCATATTGTTGCTCCCTTGTTTATTTATGTACCAAGCGTGTAGCTCTGATATTGATTGACAATACATTGATAGCTGTATAATGCTCAACATCTGTATTTAAGCTACTCTGTGCTTTACTTAATATTTCTTGAGCATTATATCCATAATACAACGAAACGCCCAAATTGAAAATTGCTCCATAAGCTTCTTTATAGACTGTAAATTCTGTTAAGTCTGAAATGCCTTGCAATCTAATCACGATTTGCTCTACCAACATCGCCAAAGCTTCGTCCGAAATGGAATAATTACCGATCGTTGAAAAGGTCGGTCTTACAACGGTCTTCTCGCCGCCTGCAGAATAATCAATTTTGTCTATAGAGCGATCCAAACGTCTCCTTAATTTTTGCAATGGCTCCAAAAAATACCCTGAGAAATCGTGTTTTATTTCCATACTCGGGACAGGAATCGTATGTGTCCCCTCAGATAATCTCGTGCTACGGGCAACTTGTCTTTCTTCTTCGGTTGTTACATCTTCAATTCGAATTAACATTGAAGGCTGATTTAACCAAAGATTATCACATATTTTACGCAACATACGGTCTGATGTTCCCAGAACCATCAGAATAGGTGGATTTTCATCCAATAATGCTCTGCGCATATTGGCAGCGCGTGTCGGGTCCATAAATAATGCTTGGCGTACGGATTCAAGTTGTGTATCCGCCGTTTTTGCAGATGTACCTGCAACAATATTGCTGCCATGAATCAGAAGACCGTCATCGATCAGATATTGAATTTTATGCTCGGCTGCAACCGATAATGCCCTTGTACTTTTCCCGGTTCCTGATGTACCGATAAATGCGACTACCGCAATCTGAGCTAATAGATCTCTTTCATCCAGTTCTGTAACAATCTGTTCTCTCAGATTTGCTTCTTGAACCGTAGTTTTTACAGCATCCGCAAAGCGCCCAAAAGGATTAAATATTAATTTCCCCGGTCTTAAAGGAACATCACGTTCAGGTTCAGGAATCTCAGATTCCCGTCTCCGTTTGATCGAACGCTCTGCTTTTTTCGCTTCTCTATTTTTTCTAAATCTGCCAAATAAGAAATCAAACATTTCAGTAAAACTTACTCTTCTTCTTGCTCCCAATTATGGAATACATCTTGCACATCATCAATTTCTTCTAAGCCATCCAATAATTTTTCTATCTTTTCAATTTGATCAGGATCAGTTAATTGGGCAAAAGTCATTGCCTCAGGTCCTAAGGAAACATCGGCAAATTCATACTCCGCTGCGGTCAAACCTTGCAAAACCTTATGATATTCACTCGGATCAGTAACAACTTCATAATAGTCATCCGAGATTTCTATGTCCTCACAACCTGCATCTAATGCGTCCAGCATTACCTGATCTTCATCCGGATATTTGTCCTTAGCTATAATCAAGCTGCCTTTATTTTCGAATTGATAGGCAACACTTCCATCTTTACCTAAGTTGCCCCCATATTTTTCAAAGACATGTCTCACTTCGCCAGCAGTTCGGTTACGGTTATCAGTTAAAGTTCTAACCATTACAGCGACTCCTCCGGCACCATATCCTTCATATGTAACCTGAACAAATTCCTCCCCACCGCCTGCTCCCGATGCATTATCAATCGAGCGCTTTATATTGTCATTAGGCATATTATATGATCTGGCCCTGGCAATCGCAGATTGCAAAGCAAAATTTTCCTCGGGATCAGGCCCACCTTCTCTGACTGCAACCTGAATTTCTCGCCCTAATTTTGTAAAAATTTTACCTCTTTTTTGATCAGCGGCTTCTTTTCTGCGTTTTATATTATTCCACTTAGAATGACCTGCCATATACCCTCCAAATAATTTATTGCTAAATAAGCTTCACTTAATAATTATGTGCGATTATTGATTGCCGAAGGAAATTGTTTTTGTTTTCCCCTTTTATAAATAATATTGTCACTTGTTAAATCTTTTAATAATGTAATAAATTCCTGCTCTTTTTTCGGTCTGACTGCAACCTGCCAACTTACATCAGCAGTATATTCCGGTTCAGTTTGAGGATAGCTTAATTGATTCAATTGAAAGCGCACCCTTTCTGCATTAGCATAGTCGCAGGTTAAATCATACATCCGATGAGTTAACCAATTGATCGGTACTGCTTTTTCAATAGCCATCACGGCTGATTTGCCGTATGCGCGAACCAAGCCACCGGTTCCCAGTTTAATTCCCCCGTAATAACGGACAACTACAACACCAGCCTGTACTATGTTTTGTTTTTGTAAAGCATCCAAAACCGGTAATCCGGCTGTACCCTGTGGTTCTCCATCATCAGAATAACGTTGTAAATGTTGTGGTCTGTCAATTATCCAGGCATAAACATGATGCGTAGCATCGGGAAATCTTTTTTTTTGTTCTGAAATAAATTCCTCGGCTTGTTCAGAAGTTGTCAAAGGTTTCGCTATCCCGATAAACCGAGAACGTCTCTCTTCAAACTCGACCTCGGCCATTTGCTTGATCGAATAATAATCAGAACTCATCGAAATCCTCGTTCAATTCTTTATACTTTTGATAAGCTAAAGTAAGCAGTGACCTATCTTGACTGTAGGTAACAGTTTGTATAGCCTCCTCGATCGGCAAAAATTTTGCATCTAAAAAACCTTGTTGTAGATTGGGGCTGGCATCCGGTGTATCACAAACCATGATGTACCACTTGATCCTATTTGCTACAGGGCGTTTTCTGGTTACCGAATAAAACTCATAACTGGTTTTTCCGGCAAGCCCGATAATCCTGGCTTCTACACCGCTTTCATCCTTGACCCGCCAAATTGCAATATCATCATCTTCGTGGTCTTCGCGAATCACACCTTTAGGAAAACTCCATTCTTCCTTTTCGTTTTGTATTAATAAAACTTGATTCGCACAAAAAACTATGCCACCTGAACAGTCTCGAATCAGCATAATAATCCTTCCGTTAAATACTAATTAGTATTATTAGTAAATTATTACAGTATTATTATGTTATTTTAACAGATATCAATCAGCTTTAATAGAATCAGTGAGATCTATACAATATTGTCCATTTATCAGATAAACTATTGTTATTTGCTATTAAAATTTTATTTTAGATATTATTTCATTTAGAATGATGATTAAACAAAATAGATGATTCAGGAAAAACAGGATATATATGAAAAATACAAATGAATTAATTCAAGTATTACTTGATCAACAATTAATACAAGAATCCAATGCTCAAGACATTGCAATCAATAATTTGACTTTCGATTCGCGTCAAGTTAAATTTGGAAATTTGTTTTTTTGTAAAGGTGCCAATTTTAAAAAAGACTATTTGTTAGACGCTAAGTCTAAAGGAGCTATTGCATATGTTTCGGAAGTTGATCTGCAAATTGATTTACCTCGGATCATTGTAAATGATATCCGCTTGGCCATGTCCTATGCTGCTAAATATTTTTATGATTGTCCCGATCAAAAATTAAAACTAATTGGTATAACCGGTTCGAAAGGCAAATCTACCACTGTCGCTTACCTCAAAGGTATTTTTGATAGTTTTCTGGCAGAAAATGATAAAAAACCTTGCGGTATTATCTCTACGATTGAAACGTTTGATGGAATATTAAGTTTAGAATCTAACATTACAACACCTGAAGCCTTAGATTTGTTTCGCCATCTGGCAAATGCTGTAAAATCAGGTTTAGAGTATATGGTTGTTGAAGTTTCATCACAAGCTTTGAAATATGATCGGGTAACCGGAATTGAGTTTGATATTGTTGGCTTGCTAAATTTAGGTCAAGATCACATCAGTCCGATTGAACATCCGAGTTATGAAGATTATATCAATTCTAAATTACGTATTTTTGATATGTCACAGATTGGTGTGTTTTCCCAAGAGATGGATAAGATTAATCTGGTAAAGCAAAAACAAGCTGAGAACAAGATCCAAGCAATCTCTTTCTCAACCTTAGATAATTCAAGTGATTATTTTGCCTATAAAATTGATTATCATGAACAGAGGACCCATTTCAAGCTTGATACTAAAAAAAGGTTCGTTAATTTTTTCTCAAATGATTCTGATTCAGGATCATTTTCAGAATCTTTAGCCATTCAAGGAATAGGTGCCTATAATGTTGAAAATGCAATGTGTGCAATAGCAATAGCCGATTATTTCGGTGTGCCCCGTTCCATTACAGATCAAGCTTTGAAGAATGTTCAAAGCATAGGTAGAGATCATCTTTTTATCACCAAGGATAAAAAAATAGTTTGTCATGTTAATTATGCTCATACACGCTTAAGTTTTGAAAAAAGCTTTGCTGCAATCAAGGAACTTTTCCCCGATTATAGAATCGTCGCAATGTTCGGAACAAGTGGTAGCAAGGCCTTAAATCGTATTACAGATTTACCTTCTACCGCAGCTCAATTTGCCGACTTTGTATATCTGGTTCCGGATGATCCCGGAATACGTGAACATGCCGAAATTGCTCAAGAAATGGCTCAATACTTAATAAAAAATGATTGTCCATTTACCATTGCAGGAGAAAGAGAATCTGCTATTCGTGAAGCTTTCCGGCGAGCTGAAAATTCCGGAAATAAAACTGTGCTCTTTCTAGCCGGAAAAGGAGNAGATAATACACAAAGAATCGGCGAACAGCTAATCCGGATCAATTCAGATCTGGATGTAGCGTCAAAACTGGTAGCAGACTATAATGATAAAATATGATAATCAATATTCGAGGACAATTGGCTGACGATTATGAAAAATGATGAACAAAAAAAGCCTCAACCAATTTTAATAAAATTGGAACAGAGTAAAAAAGAAAAGCAAAAAAAGATCATTATTATCTTGATCATTGCTATCCTACTTTTAGCAGCAGCTTTTGGCTATTATTATTTACAAACTAAAAAAGCTGCCATGGAAAAAGCTGAAGCTGAAAAACTAACCACAAAGGACGTTGTAAAAATAAGTGAAACCACAACTGAAAAAACAGATCCTTATGCTTTTATTTATGAGACAACTCTGCCTACTTACATAGATAAAGAAGGAACCGTTCATGAAGTGACCCCGGATTTTGATCCGGAAGAAAATGAGAAAATCGAAGATTTCTTTGGCCCTTTACCGGAAGTAGAACATGAAGCCGATCTTGAACATGTGGAAATTAAAGGAGTCTATATCTATGATACGGACAATTTAGATTCCATCTTAGAAGAAATTAAAGGGACTGAAGTTAATGCATTGGTAATCGATGTTAAAGAGAGTTATGGGCTTCTCTATGATAGCCAACTACCTTTAGCTAAAGAGCTTAATTGCGTAATTTCTAATCGAGATATTAAAGCAATTACCGAAAAATGTCATGCACAAGATATTCGGGTAATCGCCAGGATCGTTTGTTTCAAAGATCAGACTTTTGCGTCTACCAGACCGGATCTGACTATACACAATGAGGCAGGCACACCGATTGAGTTCCCATTAGAAAGTAATTCAACTTGGGCTAATCCCTATAACAAAGAAGTTTGGCAATATTTAATCGATATAGCTGAGGAAGTTATTCAGTTTGGAGTTGATGAAATCCAATTTGACTACATTAGATTCCCTGCAGGTGGTTCATTAGACGGATCTGCCGCAGCTTACGGAGATCCGGANACTTTACCCCAAAAGTACAGTGCTATTAATCGTTTTTTACAAACCGTAGCAATTCAGATCCAAAACCGAGACAAAGTTCCGGTCGGAGCAGATCTTTTTTCAATTGTGATGACCAGTGATCTGGATGGTCATGCTATAGGTCAGGACTGGACCAGTATCGGTTTAACCGGTATTAATAATATCTGTCCGATGATTTACCCTTCTCACTATGCAAATGCTTCTTTAAGTGTAATGGGTAATGGAGAAGGAACCGATCTAGGTGATAACCGTTATGAAGCTCCGGATCTTGAACCTTACGGAGTGGTGACTGATGCAATAATTGATGGNAGAGAGGCAATCGATCAAGAAGGTTATGCGTACGTAAGGCCTTATCTGCAAGCTTTTACAGCGGACTATTTGCCACCCGGATACTATATGGAATATTCAGGGGCAGAGATTCGCAAACAAATTGAAGCCGTTTATGATTCAGGTTTCAATGAATGGATCCTTTGGAATGTTCAACCAACCTATCCGCCGGGCACCTTTAAAGCCCAAGATTAATCTTGGGGACTGTATTTTTCTTCAAGTTTGCCAAAAAGATAAGATATTACAATACCGATTAAAAACATCACAATACTAATTAAGAAAGCTACTATAAAACTCATTTTCATTGCAGTCAAATTTTTTGCTGTAAAAGAAGGAAAGATAATCGTAGGAAATATTCCTAAAGTTGAGCCGACAACCAAGCCCAGAATCAAATGATACATCTTGCTGTAGTAGCGTTGGAACAAATAATTAGCCAATTTGGCAAATAATAATACACTGGCTATTGCACCTGCTACAAAAGGAATCAGCATTTGAAAATCAAAGTTCTTAATCCCGGATGCCATTTTGTCATATAGTCCAAAGTAAATCAGGAAATTAGATGGACTGAGTCCCGGAACGATAAAGCCCAAAGCTACAATCGCACCTGATAAGACCCAAACTATGATATTAGGCTGGATCTGTGTGAAATTTTGTTCACCGATCAACATTAAGCCAAATATCACAATGGCGGAAATTGCAAATACTGCCCAATCCGATCCTTTTCTTCCTTTTTGTCCTGCTGTTCGATAGATTGAAGGAAAAGTTCCGGCTACAAAACCGATAAACAACGCAGTAAACAAAGCGGCATAAGTTCCAAAAGCTGCTTCAATTATTCCGGCAAAGAAGACTATTCCTAAAATTCCGCCGATACCAATCGGGAAAAAATAAGCAACATTTTTCAAAAATTGATTGCGCAAATTACCCAGGAAATTCATCATCCGGTCATAAACACCAAGAATAACCGAGAGCACCCCGCCGGACAAACCGGGCACAATACCACCAAAACCAATGATGAATCCCTTCAACAAACGAATCATCCAATCTGCTAAACCATGCCTTTTCGGTTGAGTCTTGATTTCTTCCAACTCAATTTGATTAGTATTACTATTGTTTTCTGCAGACATAAATGTCTATCCCTCCGAATAAATGCTAATAATTCAATTAATCATACTAAACTAATTTCAGTTAAACCTCCAGTGCTTGACGATACTTTTTCACAGTTGTAAGATATAACTTAATTAAAAAAGCGATGAAGGAAAGAGTAATTGAGATTTTCTTTCTCAGAGAGAAAAGATCCCGGCTGAAAATCTTTTTGTCTGAAACTCAACGAAGACCACTCCCGAGCTGTCCACGAACCCGGCTAAAGATCATATCTAGCTGATTAAGTAGTACCGTGAATCTGCGTTAAGGATAAAACAAGTGAAATTACAAGGTGGAACCGTGCAAAGCACCCTTGGGTACAAATCCAAGGATGCTTTTTTATTTTTATAACAATTTAAAAAGCAGAAAAACTGAATTTTAGGAGAAATAAAATGCAAATTGAAGTTAAATTACCTGATGGCTCACCACTCAAACTAAAAGCCGATGCTTCGGCATATGAGGCAGCAAAAACGATTAGCGAAGGTTTAGCAAGAAATGTCTACTTGGCAAAAGTTAATCAACAAACTGTAGATCTTAGAACAAAACTCGAACAAGGAGACTCTTTAGAATTATTGAAGTTCGACGATAAAGCGGCTCAAAAAGCTTTTTGGCATACTACTTCACATATAATGGCTCAAGCGATCAAGCGTTTATATCCGGATGCTATGCTGGCAATCGGACCCGCTATTGATGACGGTTTTTATTATGATATTGATCTGGAGCAAACTTTTACAAATGATGACTTAGTTCAAATTGAACAGGANATGCAAAAGATCGTTAAAGAAAATCTGCCGCTTGAATACTATACCCTATCTCGTAGTGATGCCTTAGCTTGGGCAAAAGACAATAATGAAGATTACAAAATCGAATTAATCGAAGATTTACCCGAAGATGAGATTATTTCATTTTACAAACAAGGTGATTTCATTGATTTATGTGCCGGACCGCATTTAATAAGTACCGGACAAGTTAAAGCTTTTAAATTGTTACAGGTTTCCGGAGCTTACTGGCGNGGTGATGAAAACAATAAAATGCTGCAACGTATTTATGGAATCAGTTTCCCTGACAAAAAACAATTGAAGGAATATTTGGTCCAATTAGAAGAAGCAAAAAAACGTGATCATAATAAATTAGGTAGAGAGCTCGGTTACTTCACTACTGTTGATTTTATCGGTCAGGGTTTGCCATTATTCATGCCCAAAGGCGCCAAAACTTTGCAAATCTTAGAACGTTTTGTAGAGGATGAAGAACAAAAACGCGGCTATCAGATTACTAAGACCCCTTTAATTGCCAAATCTGACTTATTTAAAATCTCAGGACATTGGGATCATTACCGAGATGGTATGTTTATCATGGGTGATCCTGAGGAAAAAGACGGTCAGACAGCTTATGCCTTGCGTCCTATGACCTGTCCTTTCCAATATCAAATCTATAAAGCTGAGACCAGAAGTTATCGCGACTTACCAATTCGTCTAAATGAGACTTCTACCCTATTCCGTAATGAAGCTTCCGGAGAAATGCACGGTTTGATCCGTTTAAGACAATTTACAATATCAGAAGCACATCTGATGGTAACACCGGAACAATTGCAGGAAGAGTTTCTCGGGGCATTTGATCTGGCCAACTTCATGCTTAAAGCTTTGGGACTGGATGATGATGTTAGTTATCGTTTTTCAATCTGGGATCCTGAGAATAAGGATAAATATATTGGAGATCCAAAAGAATGGAGCAATGCTCAAGATGCAATGCAAAGTATTCTTGATTCAACCGGTATTGAATATGAAATAGGAATCGGCGAAGCTGCATTTTATGGTCCTAAACTTGATATTCAAATTAAAAATGTATTTGGAAAAGAAGACACTCTAATCACAATTCAAATCGACTTTCAACTTGCCGAACGCTTTGACATGGTCTACATCGATCAAGAAGGTAATAAAAAGCATCCTCATATCATTCACAGAACTTCTATCGGTTGCTATGAAAGAACACTAGCTCTGCTGATTGAAAAATATGCAGGAGCACTACCCTTGTGGATAGCACCCGAGCAAATTATTATTCTGCCTATTGCAGAAAAACATATTGATGCAGCAAAAGATGCGGCAAGTCGCTTAAGTGCAGCCGGCTTCAGAGTTAAAACAGATTTCAGGAATGAGAAAATAGGACGCAAAATCAGAGATGCACAATTAGAAAAAATTCCTTATATGCTCGTGATGGGTGATCAAGAAATTGAAAACAATAATTATTCCGTACGTCAACGCAAAGAAGGTGATCTCGGAACAATGAGCGAATCAGAATTGATCACACGTCTGCAAAATGAAGTCGATACCTTTTATAAAGATTAATTAAATAGCAGAACAATTAGCCTATAATAAAACTATAGCTGCCGTATTATCTAACGGCAGCTAGTATTCTCCAATGTTTGAACTCTGCAAAACACACAAAGCTATTCAGCCATATCAATAATTATCTTGCTATAATCAAATTAGTCAAATCTTGTTTCAAATTCTAAAACATTCGCCAAGCGTTCCTTGAGCGAGGTCAATTTTAACAAATACAATTCTCTTAGGACAAACCTGCCCAAATTAACAGATGCAAGAATGATCGCTAACCAAATAAATTTCGAATTGAGAATAAAGCCGAGTACAAGTACAAAGATAGCTAGGAGTATTCCCCTATAGCGAGCTGTATCTGAAATGTTTTTTTCTAAAATCAAGAAAGAGACTAAAAGTACGAGATAAAGAATTGATGTCATTTGTTGCTATCCTCATTCTCATAGGCATCTAATAACTGCTTGGCAGTATCCAGATCCAGTTTGTTCTGTAATGTCAGCTCTTTGATCAAGTCGATCAGATTGCCGGGTTGTCGTTGCTCAGTCATCTCGATTTTCTGAATAAGCCGATCCAGTTTTAGCCTGATTGTCGGATATGTAATCTCATAATGTTTGGCTAGCTCTTTTAAGGAGCCTGATGCCAGCACGAATAATTTAATGAACTCCAGTTCGTTTTCATTTAGTTCGGCTAGCCAGATCGGAATTTTGTCGATATTCATAAAAATCTCCGCTCGACTTGATATTTATACTATACTTTAACAATATTAAAGTCAATCTTCATTTTTATTTCAATTATATTAAATAATACTTTAACTTTATTAAAGCTAAGCAATAATGATCAATTTACCGGAGAAATTTCAGACAAAAAAATCTCGAGCTGTTGAGCTTGCTCGAGATTAAATAATAAAGAAAAAGGAAAAATAATTTATGCTTTAAAAGCTAGACGTGCTGCCATCGCATTAAGAGGGTGTGATTGTAAAGTAACATTACCCGGACCTGTGATAACTGTGTTGAACAATCCTTCACCGCCCAATAGTTTATTTTTTAAACCGGGAACTTGTCTGATATCCATAGTACAAGTATCATCCATCATGGCCATATAGCCTGTATCAACGATCATTTCTTCGCCCGGTTGAAGGAAATAATTCCAAGCGGAACCGTCAATTTCAACTAATAAAGTTCCTACCCCGGTGAAACGTTGCAAAATAAAGCCTTCACCGCCGAAGAAGCCGGCGCCAAGTCTCTTTTGTAGATAAATTTCATGATGCACATCAATCGTAGCGGCTAGAAAACTCGATTTTTGCAGAATGAATCCACGGGTTCCATCCATTTCTATTGCCATAATACTTCCGGGTACTTTTGTCGGCATTGCTAATAAACCGGGACCACCCTGAGCCGTATAGTAATTCAAAAACATACTTTCGCTAGTCAGCATTCGCGAAAAAGCTTTACCAATCCCACCTGCTGAAGTTTCCATTTGCATATTAGGTGACATCCAACTCATTGCACCGGATTCTGCATAGACTGTTTGTCCGGCTTGTGGATAACAAACAGCAACCGGAAGATTTCCACCGTGTATATCATGTTTTAAAGTGTATTCCATAATCCACCTCCTATATAGATCTAATTATATCGAATATGCTGATAGAATTACTATTGCGAATTGATTAAGATTTATCAAAGGTCAGCTTGACGAAAAATTTGAACTATTGTATTATCGGGTAGCATTTAATAGAAAAAAGGGCGATTAGCTCAGCTGGTTAGAGTGCTTGCGTGACATGCAAGAAGTCACTGGTTCAACTCCAGTATCGCCCACCAAAAAAAGGCTCATTTCCTAAGAAATGGGCCTTTTTTATTTATCTTAATTGCCATAACACGTCTCTTATTCATTTGCCTTTACCAGTTCGGCTATTTTATTAAATTTTCATTAATTTTACGATAATCATTGAATGATTGATGTTTATCATGTAATATTTAGCTGTATCTATTTCAATTGCTTACACGATTTGCTGATTAGCAATAAGTAATTAACTAAATCTGAACTTAAAGATTGTGTCAGAAAAAGGAGGACTTAAAATGGATAANAATATAACCGCTAAGCAAAACTATGAATTTATTAAAGTCAATAAATTCCCAAAAATCATTTCGCTTATTCTGGCAATAGGAATGATTCTGATTATATCACTCAGCATTAGGATCGGAATTTTTTTGGAAGAATATAGCCATTTTGAAGCACACTATAATCCTGAAATCGCACATATGAGAATTCCTGTCTTAATTATCACTGAATCTATCGTTGTACTCTTTATCTTAGCCGCTATCTTATCTTTATTTCTGATTCTTAACTTCATAAAAGATAATTTTTTCAGCAAAAATTCTGTGATTTTATTAACTGTCATGAGCATTTGTTTTTTGATAATGATGATTCTCGGAATTGTATTAATCATTTACACAATGTTAAATATAAAAGGATCTATTACAAATTTTTGGGTATTACTCGGTGTCGGTATCAGTTTTATTGTGACTTGCGTTTTTGCGCTCGCAGCAAACTTAATCAATCAAGCTCGAAAATATAAAGATGAGAATGAATTGACGGTTTAGAAAGGAAATTTTATGCCGATTATTGTTAATTTAGATGTAGTACTTGCCAAGCGAAAGATGACCTTAACAGAGTTATCGGAAGAAATAGATATTAGTTTGANTAATCTTTCTATTCTGAAAACCAGCAAAGCAAAAGCAATTCGTTTCTCAACTTTAGAAAAAATTTGTATTGCTTTGGAATGCCAACCGGGAGATATTTTAGAATACGTCAAAGATGTTTAAATCTATCATCTTTAGACTCGCAATAAAAAAAATAAATATAGAAACGTATTATGCCTAAAAACCGATGACAAAATACTTTGTTCATGGTATGATATGCACATAAACAATCTATCTGCTACTAACTGCCAGCCTTTCAATCGTTATTACCTCAATCCTGAAGGGCTGGCAAAATTGTGTCCAAGCATAGTATATTAGACTAGCAATAAAATATAATTTCTTTTATATAAAGGCTCTGTTAAGTAAAGATGAAGAAAAAGAGATCTGAAAAGC
>JGI24710J26742_10002133_pt1 | contig 17741 bp, 14 predicted proteins | sample BioPla2DNA2_FD_26742 | JGI IMG/M metagenome (IMG submission 26742) | reverse complement strand
CCGGCATTTGCCGGAGTTTCTGATTGCAAATGTTTACTTTTAAAGCCGGCTTATTAACATTGTTATTTTCTGATTATATATGTATATTCACTTCATTAACACGTCATACTGACATCCCTCATCTGATGAGTCTGGGCGGAGAACTGTTTTGATTTGCTTAAGAGATTTTGCTATAATATTAATAGATATTAGCAAGAACCGTTTGGGATAATCTGTAATCCTGTGAAAAAACATACTGAGGAAATTATAGGGGTTGTTATATAATTTGGTGAGTTTATTATGAGGTTTACCAGAACCATATACTTCAGGTTTATAGTAGTATTTGTTTTATTTTTTCTATTTATGTCTTCAATTATTTTATATGCATATAACATAAATAATAAAGAAATGAAGAAAAAAAATATTAATCTCATAAATGAGCAGATGTATTATTCATTGAACTATTTGTCTGATGATCTTAGCAGGATAGAAGAAAAAACCATATCATTTAATTATGACAGTGATATAAAAAATATCATGTTATCCTATGATTATTTAAGCTATAATGAATTATCAACGCATATAAACAGTCTTGCCGGGAAAATTGATACAATGTATACGACAAGCAGGTTTATTAAAAATATTGATTTTTACTTGCCGATAGTAAAAAAAGTTATTTCCAAAACAAAAAACCATCTTTTAATAAAGGATCTGGATGACTTAAGCTACGCAAAGATTAAAGATACATATCGGGTTGCCGAAAATAAACTTTATTTGGATAACAATAATAATTTCTTTTTTTTAGATACAAACTCCTTTTTTATTGGACAAAGTGATATGAACGAATACCTGTTTTGTATAGAGTTTGATAAAAGTGCGTTGGATGACTTGTTTTCCACTTTTGTCGCCTATGAAGGGTCAAATGTTTACATGATTGACAACAGCGGGAAAATATTGTACACAAGTCCCGGATCCGAAACAGTGGATTATGACACATTATATAAAAGCAGTAATATGATCGAGGTCAGTGGAAAAAAATATATAGTTCTGAGGGAAGATTCTGTTAAATCCCAGCTTTTTTTAATCATGACCATAAATGAAAGGAATTTTAACAAATATTCCAATAATATTTCGATAATATACGCCGTACTGTTTTTTATGCTGATGCTGTTAGTTGTACTAAGCGCGATATACTTCAGCCGCCTTGTGCAAAAACCAATAAAACTGATTACTGATGCTACCCGTAACATAGAAAAAGGTGATTTTAATATAAGAATTGATTACAAAAAAAACAACGAGTTCAAAATACTGTGCAACCGCTTCAACAGGATGTCACAAAGACTTAGTTCTCTTGTAAATGAAGTGTATCAAAAAAACATATTGATAAACCAGGCACAGTTAAAACAGCTTCAGTCGCAAATTAATCCTCACTTTTTGTATAACAGCTTTTTCATCCTTTCACGAATGATTAAAAGTAACGACAATAAAAACGGATACAGGTTTGTAAATCACCTTGCAAGCTACTTTGAACATATTACAAGGAGTGATAAAGATGTTTGTATGCTCAGCAAGGAAATATCACACATGAATGATTATATTGCCATTCAAAAAGTCCGGTATGGTGATAAGCTGATTATTAACCAACAGGATCGCCTCGAGGAGAAAGATAAGGATATTATTGTTCCAAGGCTTATATTACAGCCTATAATAGAAAACTATTTTAAATACAGCAGACTTAACGATGCCGATAAAATTATTTTTGAAATCACTTTCCGTAAAGAAAATGATTTTATCTGTATTGAATTCAGTGATAATGTCGGGACAATAGATCAAAGAACATTATCCGAACTAAAAAATGAACTTCATTCTGAAAAGATCAATCAAAATTATACAGGCCTGATTAATATAAACAAGAGGTTAAAAATTGCCTTTGGTAATGAAAGCGGGGTATTTATAGATAATATTCCGGGAGGCGGCGTAAGAACAATTATCAGGATATATGCTTCCCACGGGAGGAAGACAGGATGATATATAAAGTGTTGGTTGTTGACGATGAACCATATATAGTAAACTGGATTTCGCAGATGCTGCTTGCAAGTACAAAGTATAATTTCAAGGTATATAAGGCCGATTCTGCAAAAAAAGCGTTGAATATACTTGAAGAATACGCGATAGATATTCTTATGACTGATATAAAAATGCCTGGAATTAGTGGAGTTGAATTATCAAAAATAGTCAGAAAAAGATGGCCGGAATGTAAAATGATATTTATCAGTGCTTATTCAGATTTTGAATATGCGAAGGAAGCCTTAAGTTCGGGAGTTGTTGAATACATTCTAAAAACCCAGGAAGATGAGGAAATATTCGAAGCGGTAGATAAATGTATTGATTTATTGGAAAAGGATAAAATGTCAAAAAAACTGCTTGAAAAAGCGGACATGAGTATAAAGTCTCTTATTCCGTATTATCGGTTAAGGACTCTTCAGGTTATGTATAACATGAATCTGGAGCTTGAACCTGAAATAATCAGGGAAAGATTTGATGAGATTAAAATAGACATCGATCCCCGCCGGGGATTTTTTGCGTTAATATGCAGATTTGATACGGTAAAAGCGGATGACTTTCTCAGCGTACAAAATAATATAAGTAAATGCATTACCATACAGGATATAATCGATAAAAATGTAAAAGACAAAATGAATACATCTGCTTTTTTGATGCATGAATCAGAAAAACAGAGCATATATATTATACTTCAGGAGAAACACGGTTTCGAAGGGAAATGCAGGGAATATATTGAAGAAAACATACACAATGTCCAAACTACAATAAAAACGATTATGAATATAGAGACATCATTTGCATTTTCGCAGGAAAAAACTGATTTTAAAACATGGAAAGATACTTTTACAAAACTGAAAACCTTACTGGATTCTCATTATAATGAAAAAAACATTGTTCTGTTTGATACTAATAATGCAGATAAAAAGCGCGGAAAGAAAGTAAATTTTGAAATCAGCATATCCAGGCTGCGGGAAAATATAATATCGGGTAATTATAATAATTGCAGCAAAATCCTGGATGATTTTGAACAACATGATGAACAGAAAGCACAATATTTTTATAACAACACAATATTGTTAATCAGTTATATACTGAATAATGCTGTCAGCAAAAATGAAACTACACGTTTTAAAGAATATTCAGAGTTTAATAACAGTAAGGAAGCATACCTGTATCTTAAGAAAGAAATCAGTTATCTCTGCGATTCTATAGGAAAGATAAATCAGTACTCAAAGGTCGATTTGATTAATAGAATAAAAGAATATATTAAGAATAATATTACGGAAAATTTTTCCCTTGAATCAATGGCTGAGGAGATGTATTACAACCCCAGTTATCTGTCAAGAATATTTCATAATGAAACAGGGATAACATTAAAAAGCTATGTGGACAATGTCAAAATTGAAAAAATTAAAGAATTGCTTTCAAACAAGGACATTATGGTAAAAGATATATCAGAAAAAACAGGTTTTATTTCAGCTACATATTTTTCTCAATATTTTAAAAAACACACGGGGTTAACCCCGAATGAATTTAGAAGAAAACTTTCATAAAGAATTTTTTAGTAAAAAAAACTACATTAAGTAAAAAACCTTCAATTGATAATTATTTAAATATAAAATATCATTTAGATATAAAAGGAAGCAGGGAGTTTCTCACTTACAAAGGCAGGTGCTGACTACTTATCGGTTATTGTACATCAAGCCTTGATACGTAGAACAAACATTATTGAAGATTTTGCCGGACAAGTTCTTTCATAACCCAATAATGTTGTACTATCTTACAAGCATTTGCTTCCTTTTTTCACATCAATGTTCATTTAAAAGGAGGTATAATTCATGAAAAAGAAGATTTTGGCTATGTTTTTATTGTTAACAATTGCATTTTCTCTGGCCGCGGGTTGCTCTGATAACAAAGGCACTACACCCCAGGCAGATGGTGCAAATTCAGGCCAGACTTCTACACCAGATGGAAAATCGGCAAGCGAGGAAACGGTTCGTATTACGGCATTTCTACCCGGAACCGAGGATAATGCGACAGAAGCGTATTACGCAATCTACGAAAATCTGAAAAAAAAGCACAGTAATATTGAGTTTGAGATAACACAAATTCCGTGGGCGGATTACTTCACAAAGCTTAATGTATCGTTTTCCGGTGATACTGCCCCGGATTTGTATGGCGTGGGTTTAGGACAAATCGGGCCGGTCCAGGCCAGTGGAAATATGCTGCCCCTTGATGATTACCTGACAGGATGGGACGGATATGAAGATATCCCTTCAAATGTACTTGACATAGGCAGAAAAGACGGCGTTTTATATTGTCTTCCGATGCTTGAGATGCGCATACTATGGTATAGAACGGACTTATTTAAAGAAGCGGGTCTTGATCGTCCGCCTCAGACTTTAGATGAAATATATGAATATGCCAAAAAACTAACCAAACATGATGGAAGTGGAAATATCACAATGTCAGGGCTGGAAATCGGTACAGGTGAGCAGTCACTGTTTTCTGTGATGCTGATGCACGGCGCTGACACATATTGGGATGAAAATCTCAAGTCGACGATGCTTGAGCCGAAAGCACAGGAGGCTTTAAAATGGTGTAACACGATAATGTCTGAAAAATTATCAGATCATACGATAATGCATGACATCCAGGGTACTCTGTTTGAAAACGGCCTTGCGGCAATGAGTTTCGCGGGTTCCAGCGTTTTTGTAACTTTCGCCAACAAACTTGGCCTTGAAAACATAGCGGTTTCAACGCTCCCGACGGAAAAATACATGATAGGGTGTACAGCATGGTCGGTATATAATGGTACGGATCATCCTGAAGACGCTATAAAAATGTGGAAGGAGATAACAAGTAAAGAAGGCCAGTTAATAATAGCTGAGAAAATCGGATTTGTTCCTACAAGAAAAAGCGCAAAAGAAGAATATATAGCAATGAACCCGGATTTCAACGATGTTTTCTTCGAAGCTGCATCCAAAGCTCAGGCCTATGGTGTTACAAACAAATATTTCTTTGAGTTTGTAAATAATATAAGACCTTTGATTGATGAAGTATATTACGGACAGAAAGAGCCTGAAGAGGCAATGATTGAATTCGAAAAGAAATATGAAGCCGCGAAGGAACAGTAGTGTGATATACATGTTTTATTTCAGGGTTGATATCGTCAGATATTAAACTGAGAGAAGTTAAATCAATTTTTGTCGCGCTGCATAGAGCAAATTAAAGATGAAGACAGAGTATTTTATGATATGCAGCGCGGCAAAAAGTTCAGTTGTTATAGTATAGAAACCCCGAAATAGGAGGAGAACAGTGTTAATGAAAAAAAAAAGTGGAAACGACAATATAGGGTATTTATTTTTACTTCCTAACTTTTTAATATACGGATTATTTATTTTAGTTCCTCTTTTGTATTCTGTCTTTTATTCATTTACTAATTTTAATCTTTTCGAGTGGGAATTTGTAGGGCTTAGAAACTACAAATTTATGTTCAACGATGATCATTTTATTAAAGCGCTGATGAATACAGCAAAGTATACGGTAGGATCAATATTTATATCAATGATTTTGGGGCTCTTTTTAGCGATATCGTTAAATTCAGATATTTGGGGCAAGAAAATTTTCAGGCCATTGTTTTTTATTCCAAACACCGTATCTGTAATTGCCGCGTCAATGGCATGGCTTTACATTTACAACAATAATGTCGGTATTCTTAATATATTTTTATCTTCAATCGGGCTGCCAAAACGAAACTGGCTGCTGGATATAGATCTGGCATTAAACAGTATCATTGTGGTCGGCATATGGGCGTCAATGGGCTATAACATGATTGTATATCTGGCAGGATTACAAACAATACCGGGTTATTTGTACGAAGCGGCAAGAATTGATGGTGCAAGCGGTATCAGACAGTTTTTCTCTATAACCTTGCCTATGCTCGCTCCTACAACTTTCTTTCTCTTTGTTATGGGAACCATAAGATCATTTCAGGTATTTGGGCAAGTATATGCAATGACTAATGGCGGCCCCATGAATTCAACTACAACGATTGTGCATCAGATATATTTGAATGGATTTGAAGGATATAAAATGGGATATGCAAGTGCACAGGCTGTTTTCTTGCTTATTGCAACAATTCTGATTACCATGTTGACATTTAAATATGGAAGTCAGAGCGGCGAAGCCAGTTTTTACTAAGGGTGATGAGAATGAGTGGTTCGAAGAAAAAAATACTATACAGTATTCTGTTTATTTTTATAGCGATATTTTGTTTAGTTGTTATTATGCCGTTTTTTATTATGGTAACAACAGCTTTTAAATCATCTAAAGAATTAACCCTTGCGAATTTTCGGATTTTTCCTGAAAAATTATTATTCTCAAATTTTTCAGAAGCTATGCGAAAAGGAGATTGGGTAAGATATTTTGTTAATTCAACCATAGTAACGGTAATTACTGTCGCAGCGTCTTTATTTTTTAATTCGTTGGCGGGCTACAGTCTTGCAAGACTTAAATTTAAAGGAAGGCAGCTTATCTTAATTATATTTATTATTGGAATTATGATCCCGCCCCAATCATGTCTTATTCCACAGTTTATTATATTAAAATCTTTCCCTTTAGCGGGTGGAAATGATATATGGGGTAAGGGAGGAATTGGATTATTAAACAGCTATGCCGGACTTATCATTCCGTTTGTTTCCGGTTCTTTTGGAGTTTTTCTCTGTCGGCAGTTCTATTTGTCTTTTCCAAGGGATCTGGATGATGCGGCTACTATTGACGGATGCTCTAAATTTATGACTTATATTAGAATATATCTTCCTNTGTCGGGAAGTTTGCTGTCAACTTTGACAATACTGAAATTTGTTGCCACATGGAATGATTTTCTCTATCCGCTTGTCATTACAAATGATGTAAAAATGTATACTGTGCAGCTCGGCTTGCAGACGTTTCGGGGAGTTGCAGGAGTTGAATGGAACCTCCTTATGGCAGGAACGTTAATGACGATTCTGCCTATTATGATTGTTTTTGTTTTCGCTCAGAAAAACTTTGTAAGAGGTATTGCTACCACCGGTTTGAAAGGATAAAAACATGACAAATAAGCAAAGATGGGTAAATGCATTAAAGTGTAGAGAAAATGACAGATTAATCTTTTGGCCTAAAATATTCGGTAAGTCATACATGAATGCCCAGGATTTCAATTTTAAAAAAATGTCGATAGAAGACATACATAATTATGCAGGCAGTGACATACTGTTTTATCTTCCTGATTATATTCAAATTGATTACGGAGATTGTGGTTACGTCGAAAGGAAAACCGGTAAATACTTTATTAAAGAATACATTACTCCCGAAAGAACAATGAAGAATGTACTGGAATTTGATAAAACGACATTATCATATCACCCTGTTGAAATGGCGATAAAAGACCTTGAAGACATTAAAGGAATGACCCGGTTTTTCAATAGTGTCAAAGTAGGCATTGACAAGCAATTGTTCGATGATAGTATTGAGTATTATAAAAAATGCGGTGATAAAGGCCTTGTTGTTGATAACATTGCCGAATCACCGCTGATGGATTTTTTGGAGTGGTATGCCGGAATTGAAAATGGGCAGTACCTGTTAATGGATTATACGGATGAAGTTGAAACTCTTTTTAACAGCATGCAGCGAATTAACGTTGAAAAGGCTGAAATAAAGAACAAGGCTACACCCGCGGATGTTCTTGTATTTACGGAAAACACTTCTTCAACACTTATTTCGCCTGCTCAGTTTAGACAATACTGCAAAAAGCATCTTAAAGAATACGCGGAAATCAGCAGGAAATATGAAAAAATGCTTTTATTTCATATGTGCGGACATTTGAAAGCTTTTCTGGATGATTTAAATGAAATAGATTTTAACGGAATTGAGGCTTTTACAACGCTGCCTGTTGGAAATGCTACAGTGAAGGAAGGAAAAGAAAAATTAAAAAATAAATGCCTGATAGGATGTACCAACTGTAACACATGGATAAAAAAACCCAATGAAATTATTGAAGAAATTGAAGAATCTCTGAGTGAATTAAACAATTATAACGGCATCATTATCGGAACAGGAGGAGTTATCCCTCCCGCATGTTCTCCTGTAACACTAAAGGAAGTATGCCGCCATTTATTCAGCATTTCATTCAAATAAACATATCGTTTTATAACACAAAATGTCCCAACCTCTGCTCTGAAGGTGACGGGGCCTATAATCAGAAACAATGTATTAAAAACCGCGTAACGGTAAGAGGTGAAAGAAATGAATAAAAAAGAACAGATAAAAAAGAACATGAGAAAAGAGGCACATCGTGAATACCTGTCATCAATTCAAAAGCTCAGCGAGGATGAATTAAAGAGTGCTCCAAATATCATTCTTATTCTTATGGATGATTTAGGTTGGGGTGATTTATCCTGCTTCGGCTCGAAAGCAATATATACACCAAATATTGACAGAATGGCAGGAGAAGGCACTGTTTTAGAAAACTGCTATGCTTCGAGCCCCATTTGTACACCCAGCCGGTTTGGGCTTCTGACAGGAAGGTACCCCTGCAGAGGCCATATTGAAAAAGTATTTTTCCCGACAAAGGAGATTGAAGACAGGCACGTAACACTTAGGGGCTATGAAATTGAAGAAGAAGAGGAAAATGGCAAGGCAAGTAAAATACTAATAGACCGGGCAAAAAAAATTGCCAGGGATGTAAGTGAGTCACTTCCGGTAGAAGGAATCCTTGAGGATGAGATTACCATTGCTGAAATGCTTAAAGCAAGAGGTTATAATACAGCAATGTTTGGCAAATGGCATCTTGGCGATAAAACCCCGCATCTTCCAAATGACAAAGGATTTGATTATTTTTACGGGGCTCACTATTCAAATGATATGTATCCTTATCATTTTTGGAGAAATAAAGAGATTGCCGTTGAAGCTCCTTTTGACCAAAGCAAAATAACCGAATATTTAAATCGTGAGTTTCACAATTATATAAAGACAAATTCAGACAGGCCGTTTTTTGCATATTATGCGTCTCCNTGGCCTCATCATCCGTTAAACTGTGGCAAGAAATTTGAGGGAACATCCAAAGCCGGAGTTTATGGTGATTGTATACAGGAATTTGATCATGGTATCGGAGAACTGTTTGAGATTCTTGAGAAGGAAAATATCCTGGAAAATACGCTGATTATATTTACTTCGGACAACGGNCCGTGGCATCAGGGTTCTCCCGGCGGACATCGCGGGAGAAAGGGAAACTGTTTTGACGGCGGTCAGATTGTTCCAACCATCCTCTACTGGAAAGGTAAGATAGACAGTAAAACAATAAAGGAACAGGCAATGAATATCGATTTTTTGCCTACCGTATGCGAATTAACCGGTATTCGCCTTCCCGAAGACAGAATCATTGACGGTAAAAGCCTGCTTCCTCTTATAAAGGGAGAAGTATCCGAAAGCCCTCATGAGTATTTGGTATATGTAAATGCTTATGAATCGGAAAACCAGGGATTTGCAGTGAGATCAAAAGATAATTTTAAGTACTATAAACCCTATAACAGCGAAAACTCCGTATATATAGGCATGATGATTCATTCATTCCTGTTTGATTTGAATGTTGATATCGACGAATCTTACGATGTGAAAAATTTGTACCCTGAAAAATACAGAGAACTTAAAGAGTACCTTGATGAGTTTAACTGCTCTGTAAATAAAAACCCAAGGGGATGGTTGTAAAGTACGAAATAAATAATGCATAATCGAGCCGAAATTGCAGCCGGTCGGGTTTAGTTTTTCCTATTATCGGAAGCAGGTGCACCATTTTAAAGCCCGGATGATTGACAAATAATTGCAATGGTAACATCATTATGCTAATATCAAATCATGCAGTTTAAACCAATTAAAATTTATCTGGGGGAAGTGGTTTTATGTCGTTTGATTTGGATATGAAAAAGTTCTGGGAAGTAAATGAAAAGTGTAAAAATGTCAAAGAGGATATAGTAAGAGTGCCTGTAAGCATTTATTTGGACGGGGACTGGATTTGTGAATACCTGAAGCTTGACAATGCAAAATACTATTCCGATTTTGATTACCAGCAGGAAAATCGGCTTAGATGTTCCGAAATCACCGAGAGGGAATTTGCGTATACAATCCACCCAAGTGTGGACTTTGGTGTGATCATGGATTCATCGGTTTACGGCGGCGAGGTTAATTATGAATCAAACGCGACACCGACACTAAAGCCCGTTGTAAACGATCCTGACGAGATTGACTCTTTCGTTGAGAAAATGCGGAGAGTTGATGTCCTTGATCAGGGTTTGATTCCCAAATACCTTGAATGGAGGGAAAAGATAAAAGCAAGGTATGGTATTGATCTCAAATACGGAGACGGTATAAAAGGCTGTGCGACGATGATGGGACAGATATGCGGAATTACTAATTTTCTGACATGGATTATTACCGACCCGGAAGAAATGCGCAAACTTATAGGATGTTGGCTGGAAACGTCAAAGCGCTATTTGAAGAAAATGAGAGAAGTTACCGGTTTTCCAAAGGATCGGCATGGGTTCAGCTTTGCAAGTGATGTGGCGGGAATGCTTTCGCCGGATCTTTACAGGGATTTCATTATGCAGGCCGAAAAAGAACTGTATGATATGTTTTCGCCGAACCCCGGCGACTCAAGGTATTATCATGCCGATTACCATATGCTGCATCACCTGGACGCTTTAAGGGAGATTGGCGTTAATGCCGTTAATATCGATCCGTATATTGAACCAAAGCAGATTTTGGAGAAAATGCCCGATGTTGTCGTTTATGGGCAGATCCCTCCGACAAAGGTACTGCTTTACGGCACACCCGAACAAGTGTATGAATGCGCGAAGCGGGATATAGAACAGGCCGGCCCCGGTAAACACCTGGTACTGTGCACCGCGGGAAGCATTAACCCCGGAACTTCATTTGAGAATCTTAAAGCGATGTGCCGCGCCGCGGAGGATTTTGGTTATATTTATTAATTGTACATACAAACTTAAAAACAATCATAAAATGAATCCGGCTTAATGGCCGGGTTTTTTTATGCAATTTCAGCAGGCATTCAGCATATAATCAGGAAAAAGATGTCCTCACCTCTTTATGCGGCGGCTGCCTGTTATAAAACGATATCCTTTAAGACGCGGCGGTATTTCCAATCGAACGCAGTGAAAAAATATCTGTAGAAAAGACATATTATAAGGACAACATCCATATATATTACAAAATGGATTTTGTACCTTAAGGGGGATTACATATGTCTGTGGAATTGATAAAAAAACCCGTAAATGTTTATCAGACAATTGATGAACAGCAGAAGGAAGAGTTGATAGAAACCGGTATAATAGTACCCGACAGCAAGCCTGATGTTATGGAAGTTCTTGTTGTTGACGCCGATGTAAACGTAAAGGCAAGGGAAAAAACCGGGAAGGTTATGGAAGTTGGAGGAGAAATAAATTACCAGGTTATTTACCGTGCCGATAATCAGAATCAGGATCTTGAAACCATTAATGTAAAGGCTCCGTGGTCTGTTTCGTGTAATTACCCGGTCAGGGAGGAAGATGTATACACGCTGGTCAGAAGCAGCGTAGAACACACGGATGTGGAAATTGCGAACGGTCGCAAATTAAACGCTAAATCGGTATTAAAGCTTAATGTAAAGTATTTAATGGAAACAAGTATTGAAGCGGGCGAAATGCTGTCCGGGGATCAGGTTTACCAGCGTTCGGACACACGGGAAATCTCAGTGCTCGAAGGTGTTGGGGAGAGAATGGTCAATGTGTCGGAAAATGTGGAGCTTCCCGAAAGCAAGCCGGAAATACAGGAAATATTATACTGCAACAGTAATTTAAAAGATTTAAAGGTACACGAAAACATGAATATGGAATGTGTTTTAGAGCTTGATTTTTTATACCGGCCCAATAACGATGACAAAGACGTTGAGAATATTCATATGGAATTCCCGGTAAACAAGAATCTTGAGATAGAAAACTTCAATTACTCCGAGGCAAATGTTAATGCCAACGTAAAATCTGTTTCTGTAAAACCGGATGAAGACATTGACGGGCTGTTAACACGCGTAAAGGTTGATGCTGAAATAGGCGTTGAATACATTCTTTACTCAAAGGAAGACCTGCATCTGGTAAATGACGCGTACTCAACGGATTATGATTTCGAGCTTGAAAAAAAATCATTTACGGTATGTGTGGAAGAAAGGGACAGCCAGGATAAGCTTCAGGTAACGGGAAGTATACAATTGGACTGCGGCGGTGAAGCTGTTGAGGAAATATTGAACCTTACCGTCAAGCCAAGGCTTTTATCGGCTGAAAAAGATGGCAGCGATATTGAAGTAAACGGTAGCCTTGATATATGTATACTGTATGTGTGCGGAATACAAAACAGAATAATACGGGGGTCAAATCAGGAGATACAGTTTACGCACAGGATTCCGCTGCCTGAATGCGACTGTCCTTATGAGCATGATGTGGTCCTTACCGCCGACGGCTGCAGTTATGAAATCGTGTCCGACAATGAAGTTGAAATAAAGGCTCAGGTTATTGCAAAGGCGCATATTTCAAAAAAGCGTCAGCTTGAGGTTGTAACCGGAGTGAAAGAATTAAGGCCGGCCGGAAAAAAGGAGAATCCTCCTCTTCTGATATATTACACACAGCAGGGGGATAATCTTTGGAAAATAGCAAAAAGGTATAAAGTACCGGTACAAAAAATACTGGATGATAACTGTATGACTGAGGAAAAGGAACCGGAAGCGGGGCAGAAAATTCTTTTTATCGGATAAATGGATNGTGCGGGCGGTCCGATCCGGTATTTAAAAACTTAACATTTCCTTTCGATAGTTTTTAGGTAAAAACTGCCGAAATGAATAAGTTAGCAAAGCAAACCAGGCGGGTATTCATATACATGCCTGGTTTGCCTGATCANTTTTTNTTTCCCAAAACATTCAAACAATTTACGCATTTTAACTGTAATATAGAATGCTGGAAGGCTTTAGAAGCATATTTATTGCGTTAAGTTTGTATATTGTATATAATATATTTGTTAGCAATAGGCCATTTATTGCGTATTAACCATATCTGCGGGCAGTATTTTTGGGCAGTTCCGGCGTTAAGAAGCGGCTTCGCAGGTTGAGCTGTTTCATAACATGAAAAAGTGCATGCTGCCGCTTAACAGGCAGGACGGGTTTGTATTTCCCGTACAATGCGCAAACGGAAACTGAAAGGTGTGTGGTGTTTGGAACAGATAACTATTGCAGCCCCGGCTAAAATAAATCTGTCTTTGGATATAACCGGAAAACTTGAAAACGGGTATCATGCCCTGGATACAATAATGCAGACCATATCTATTGAGGATAAAATTACGCTTGCGAAAACCGGCCGTCAAATATCGGTTCTATGCGATCATCCACAGGTGCCCCAGGGAAATGGTAACATATGCCATAAAGCGGCGGAAGCTTTTTTTGAAAAAACAGCTTTGGAAGGCGGCGTAATAATAACAATTGATAAAAACATACCTGTTGCCGCGGGCCTTGCAGGCGGCAGTTCGGACGCGGCCGCGGTTATAAAGGGTTTAAACCTGTTATACGGCACAGGCCTTACACAGCGGGAAATGTGTGAAATCGGTCTTAAATGCGGTGCGGATGTTCCGTATTGTATTGTGGCCGGCACATGCCGCGCAAAAGGCATTGGAGAAAAACTAACGAAGCTGCCGTCGTTCGCCGGCGTTTATATTGTGCTTGTTGTTCCGGATTTCTTTGTATCAACTGCATGGGCTTACAAAAATTACGATTTAAACAGCCCTGATGAAAAACCTCGTACTGAAGAGCTTATATCATACATTCGCGGCAGGGATATAAAGAATACGGCCGAAAGAATGGCAAACGTTCTTGAGAGCGTAACGGCAAAAAAGCATCCGGAAATACAGGAAATAAAAAATGATATAAAAAAAAGCGGAGCTTGCGGAAGCGTAATGAGCGGAAGCGGCCCCTCGGTTTTTGGTTTATTTGAAAACGAAGAGAAAGCCAGAATAGCTTTTTCTGTAATTCGGGAAAAGTATAACAGGTCATATCTAACTTTAACGGTTGATGGAGGAGTTAAGGAATGGCAAAACTGACAAAAATAAAATTTGATGATTATATGCCTCTTAGAGATGTAATATTCAATACCCTTCGGGACGCAATAGTATCCGGAGAACTGAAACCGGGAGAGCGTCTTATGGAAGTCAGTCTTGCTGAAAAAATGGGTGTAAGCAGAACACCGGTCAGAGAGGCGGTAAGAAAGCTTGAAATGGAAGGCCTGGTAAAAATGACCCCAAGGAAGGGAACTCATGTTGCCGAGCTTTCGGTTAAAGATATTATTGATGTTCTTGAAATAAGGGCGGCGCTTGACAAGCTTGCTACAAAACTTGCGGCGGAAAAAATCGGCAAGGACGAGCTTCGCAGGCTTGAGAACATACACAAACAATATATATCTTCTTTGAAAAAGGAAAACCTTGCCGCGGCAATCAGAAAAGATGTTGAATTCCACGAAGCGATATATAACGCTTCGGGCAACAACAAGCTTGTAGGCGTTGCCGGAAACCTGCGTGAACAGATATACAGGTTCCGCGTTATTTATATGAAGGATTTCTCAAACGCGGAGGATGTTTTAAAAGAACATGAACAAATCCTTAAATCGATTGAGGAGGGAAACTGTGAAGAGGCCGGAAGGCTGGCCGAAGAACACATTATTCACCAGCAGCGTTCAATTATAGAGCGTATGTAGCTGAACATCCTTACTGTTTGGAATTAACATTTTAAACCACTGTATAATAAAAATTCGTGCCGATAAACAGGTGGTTTGGACCTCTAATTACAGTGTACGCTCCTAATTTTAATTCTTGTTTTTGGGCACTTTATATGTTAAAATCATTTAAGCTGTCACAGATTCCTTGCTCTGCCGGTGCAGGGCCATAGTCCAAAAGGAGGTGAACGTATTAATGAATAAATATGAATCCATNTTTATTNTAAGCACTTTACTGGAAGATGAGAAAATTCAGGAAATAATCGGAACAGTTAAAAACCTGATTGAATCATCCGGCCAGCTTGAAAAAGTGGATGAATGGGGAAAGAAACGCCTGGCTTACGAGGTTAATGACCAGAAGGAAGGGTATTACGTGCTTATGCATTTTTCTGCGGAGCCTGAGTTCCCCACCGAACTGGAACGTATTTATAAAATTACCGAGGGCNTTTTGAAGTACCTTATTGTCAGAAGAGAAGATAAGTAGTAATAAGAACCCATGGATTCTTTATTGGAGGTTGAATGTATGAATAAAGCTATTTTGTTGGGTCGTTTGACAGCGGATCCGGAACTTAGGTACACCACCGCGAACATCCCGGTATGCCGTTTCAGTATAGCGGTTGACAGACCTTATGCCAAACAGGGTGAAGAGCGGCAGGCCGACTTTTTTAGAATTACCGCATGGAGAAGCACCGGAGAATTTGCAAGCCGTTATTTCAAAAAAGGTATGCGGGTTCTTGTTGAAGGCTGGATAAGAAACGATACTTATGACGACAACCAGGGGGTGCGCCATTATACAGTTGATATTCAGGCCGACAGGCTGTACTTTGCCGACGGCAGAAGGGATGACATGAGCGCGGGCGGATTTTCTCAGCAATCTTCATATAAAGGCCAGGGGCAGCAGGACGAGCCTGCCATGAAACCGGAATCCGGCGATGGTTTTTTCCCATTATCGGATGACGACGACGATTTACCGTTTTAGGTTTTAACTGTTTTTACACTTGGCTATTGCATAGCATCGTGAAAAACGGTAGCACACACAACAAATTATTACCCCTTTTACTGTAAAGGGGTTTCTTTTTATTTGCCGATAGATTAAAATCAAAATTACATAAACTATTTCATGCCAGGCAAACTGCGGGAGGTGAAAAGGGTGCGCTATGCTGCCGGAGGTATTCTTGCTGTAGCAGCCTTTTTATTGGTCATGATGTGTATGCCCCAGACCGGCGCGATATACTCCCATGACACACAATCTTATGAATACGCGGCTTCCACTCTTATTGAGTCGGGCGATCTGAAGTATTTCGGATATGATACTCCCATAATTCAATGGCCTCCTTTTTATATTNTTATGCTGGCATTTTTGAATCTGACAGGCNTGGATACGGCAAACGGCGCCTCATGGCTTAACGCGGTTTTAATTGCGTATATGATATACGCGTCCGCCGTTTTTCTGTTTGACATATTAAAAGTAAAATGGATGGCGGTCCCGGCGGCGGTGATGATGGCCGTATCGGTACCCATGCTTTATATATCCGGGTACGCGTGGAGTGAAACGCTGTTTATTTTTCTGTCGGTAGTCGCGGCAGTCTTTTTGCTCCAATATATAATAAAGAAGAAAAATACATGGTTTTATTTCTCCGCGGTTTTATCAAGCCTATGCTGGCTTACGCGCTATATCGGAATAGTACATGTTGCCGTTGCCGCGCTTACTCTTCTCATCGGCGTAAAACCGTTTTGGGAAAAGGTTAAAAAAACCGCTGTCTTTCTTTTGATCTCATGCGCGCCAATGGCGTTATGGGTTTATAGAAACTATAAGTTATCGGGAACATTCACGGGCGGAAGACAGCCCGGCCAGTTTACCCTTGCGGAGAACGCCGAACTTACGGCGGAGGTTCTAAAAAGCTGGTTTTATGGATGGGAGCCCCTTTTTGCTTATATCGCGGCAGGGTTTTATATTTTTCTTGTAATTTTAGCTATCATTTTTAAAAAGAATAGAAAGAGTAAAAAAGAAGCCGGAAAAGGTGTGTCCTTGCTTTTTTTCTTTTTGTATATCGCGGCTTATACGGGGGTGCTGTTCGCGACGACGACAACAACCGCACTCGATCCTATAAGCAGCCGTTTATGGGCGCCGGTATATCCGCATATTATATTCGTGCTTGTTTTACTGCTTGACATCCTTATACAGAACATAAAAATGCAAAGGATTGTAAAATGGTTCGCAGCAGGGTTTGCGGTGTTTGCGTTAATAGCGCTTATTAACCCCGCGGCCTGGGTTTTGCTTGAAGGAATTGAAAGAAAGGAAGCTCTTTTGGGTACAAAAGAATCGGCAGAAATAAAAAAGGCGCCTATTTTGAAAGTTGCAAATGATTATTTACAGCCGTCGAAGGATACCCTTGTAATAAGCAACCAGGCTTCGATAATAGCAATGCATACAGACCTTAAGTGCTACTATCCGCCCAAAAAAGAAGGTATTGAAATATATACTTTTAGCCGATACAAAGAGAAAATGGAGGATTTTCGCGATATATACCTGGTCTGGTACGGGGACCCGCAGTCGCAGGACTTTATGGACATACCGGAATTCAGGCAAATCTATGAACTTGAGGTTATTGCCGATGAAGGCATTTGTGTAATACTGAAGATAAAGCAGGGCTCTTAATGAGTTCACAGGGAGACTTGAAAAATGCTGAAAGAACTGATTATACTTATTCGTCCTAAACAGTGGGTAAAAAACCTTTTCGTGCTTGTTCCGCTTGTTTTCTCAAAAGCGTTTATGAATTCCGATTCTGTAATAAAGGCTTTATCGGTTGCGCTTTGCTTTATAGCTGTTTCATCATCTGTTTATATCCTCAACGACATAATAGA
>JGI24710J26742_10002123_pt1 | contig 17789 bp, 15 predicted proteins | sample BioPla2DNA2_FD_26742 | JGI IMG/M metagenome (IMG submission 26742) | reverse complement strand
TTTTGGAAGCTTTAATGCCTTTAAGGAACAATTCAAAAATGCAGCCGAAAAAGTGGAAGCATCTGGTTGGGGAATACTGACGTGGCAACCACCTTGGAGACGCTTAGAAATTCTACAAGCAGAAAAGCACCAGGACTTAACCCAGTGGAGCGGTATACCCATTCTGGTTTGCGACGTATGGGAACATGCCTATTACCTTGATTATCAGAACAAACGGAAAGAATATATAGATAACTGGTGGAATTTGATTAATTGGTATGAAGTAGAAAGAAGATTACTTATGGCAATGAGCGGTCAAGTGCCTCTTATATTGTAACAAAATTGACATAAGTAAATATAATATAGTATCAAGTAACTTTTGAGGTGATATTATGTTCCCTTCGTTTTTATACAGGCAATGCCCGGCAGGCTCCGTCCCTTATACGATAAGAGCCGGGGACACCCTCAGCCGTATTGCACAGGAATATGGTTCAACAGTTCAGGAAATCATTAGTGCAAATCCGGGCATTGACCCAAATTCATTAAGGGTTGGTCAACAAATATGCGTACCGATAATAATGCAAATTTACCCTTCATGTCCGACCACCAACTATTATGTTGTAGTGGCAGGAGACACTATTGAGTCAATAGCAGAGTATTTCAATATCACATCCCAACAGCTTCTATATGCTAATTATGGGATTGACCCGGGAGACCTGTATGTGGATCAAGTGTTATGTATACCTGTAGCCCCTTCTCCCGTCAGCGTAAGTGTTGACATAGCAGGGCGAAGTCTTGTTGTTTTTCGCGAAGGCAATGTGTTTAGAAGATATAATATAGCTGTTGAAAATCCTGCATTTCCGATACCCCGGGGAACCTTTACGGTTTTAAATAAGCAAGTTGACCCAGGCGTTGAGCTGGGAGCAAGGTGGATAGGCTTATCTGAAGCAGGCTTTGGAATTCGTGGTATAAATACACCGGAGTTTATCAATGTTGTCGCAACTGAAAACAATATAATCATGTCCAATCATGATGTTAGCGAACTGTTTAATCTTGTACCTGTAGGAACCGTTATAGAGATATCATAGCCGCAATCTGGAATTTTGATAATAGAGGTGAAAATAATGATGAATAGATATTTTAGCCGTCAGTGCCCCTCGGGTACTGCAGCTTATACAATACGGGCAGGAGATACCCTTTATCTTATTGCTCAAAGATTTAACACCACTGTACAGGCCATTCTTGCCGCAAACCCAAGTATTGTACCTGAAAGGCTGTACATAGGCCAGGTGATTTGCGTCCCACAAGCTCAGACAACCTGCCCTGTAGGTTCAACTACCTATGTAATACGGAGTGGGGACACTTTAGCAGCTATTGCGAGAAGGTTTAACACCACTGTGCAGGCTTTACTAGCTGCAAATCCCGGAATTGTTCCCGAAAGATTGTATATCGGCCAGGTAATCTGTGTACCGCAGCCGGCATCCGGCTGTCCCATCGGTACATCGCCTTATGAAATAAAGGCTGGTGATACACTGGCAAATATAGCCGCAAGGTTTAACATTCCTTTGCGTGATTTACTCAATGCCAATCCCGGTGTTGTGCCTGAAAGGCTTTACATCGGTCAGGTAATTTGCATACCCCAGCCAAAAGCAGAAGAGCCTTCCTGTCCAACTTTAAACTTCTATGTTATACGAAGGGGCGATACACTGGCAACCATAGCAGGAATTTTTAATGTAACGGTGCAGCAGATTATAAATGTAAATCCCGGCATTAACCCCTACGCCCTGTACGTGGATCAGGTAATCTGCATACCCGCTTCCCCATCTCCCACACGTATAGTTATAAGTATAGCAACCAAAACCCTTTCCCTGTACCGTGAGGGAAGGCTGGTCAGATCCTATCCTGTAGCGACAGGCAAACCAACGACACCAACGCCGCGGGGAACCTTCACCATAGTGAATAAGCAAATTAATCCTGGAGGACCTTTTGGAACGAGGTGGATGGGTCTATCAAAACCCCATTATGGTATCCACGGAACCAATAATCCTGCTTCTATAGGCACGGCCGCATCCAATGGTTGTGTCAGAATGTATAATGAGGATGTCAATGTTCTTTTCAATCAGGTAGCTGTTGGAACGGTGGTCAATATATATTAAAGACTGGCTAATTAAAGTCCAGGAGCTTCTTAAAAAATATTGGCATATTCCAACATTAAAAATCAGAGGGGTATACTACTCCCTCTGATTTTTGAAAAAACTCCATATTTTTGTTTGCTGCAATAAAAGTTTTTTCTAAAATTAGACTCTGTTTTTTGTCGCCGGTTTTATCCTATTGCTTTCCGGCAGCTATTTGTATGCACTTCTGGTGGTTTGGATCCAGTTTTCCGTCCTTGTGCCTAGTACTGTTATAAAAATGTATATCAAAGTGTCCGTCAATACCATTGCCTTTAATATAGTCATGGTTTGTTCCCGCACCATAGTCACCACTTCTCCAGGATACCCATACACCCCCCGGTGCACTGTCATTTCCTGCATGGGGCATTGCTGTCATGCCGGCTGCAATTTTCCTTCCGTTATACTTGATTATAACAGGTCTTCTCACCCAGCTAAAGCCACCCCATATTTCCTTCATAATATTGGTATCCTTTACAGTAAGGGTTTCACAGTCTGCATGGTTTGAACCTGCAGTACGCTTTGCCATAAAAGACTTTCCTGTGTAGAAGTCCACAACTTCAAAGGTGCACCCCCTGGGTATAACATACTGTGCCTCCGTCCACCAATCTAAAAGTTCACCGTATTTTGCACCGGGAGTGCTCTTAACCGGAATATGATGAACTGGAATTTTTAATTTCTGCCCTATATAAAGTATTGTTGAGGAATTGATATTATTTGCTTTCATTATATCATTTGCTGTTATTCCGAATTTTTCAGCAATGCTCCATGTACTATCCCCTTTTTGAACCGTATAATCCGTATAGGTTACATAGGGCTGATTAGAAGGTGTTGAAGTTGTACCGGTAGACGGTATTTTTATGACTTGTCCGATGTTAAGGTAGGATTTATCATTGGCTCCATTAAGTTTTAAAAGCTCAGTAAAATTAACATTGAATTTCTGGCTTACTGTCCAGTATGTGTCCCCTTTTTGTACCGTATATGTCTTATACCCGGATGTCTGGTTTGCAGAAGGTATAACCACCTTATTCCCAACATAAAGAATTGAGTTTTCGTTGGCATTATTTGTCTGCAACAATTTTTGGAGGTTTACACCGTACTTTTTACTAATAGTCCAATACGATTCCCCTGACTTAACCGTATGCACTATTTGGTTATTCAAGGGCACTGTTATAATCTGCCCGGGATACAACACAGTTTTTTCAGTAGCATTATTTGCTTTCATCAATTCAACTGTTGAAATGCCATATTTGCCGCTTATCTTCCAGAATGCATCTCCCGGTTGTACTTTATAGGATATGCTCTCAGCAAATGCAAATACTGAACTTCCAGCTACCACTCCTATGGTTAAAGCCCCACAAATCAGTTTTCTTTTTAGTTTCATTAACCGAATCCCCCTTTGATAGAGTAAAGTTAGTTTCATGTATGTTCCACAATGGTTTACATAAAACATTATTCGATTCGGATTAATGAATTCCTTTGTGTAAATTCTGGTATGCTGTTAGAGCCTTAGAATTTAACTAAAAGCTTATGAGTTCTTCATTATAACGTTCTCTATAGCGTCTGCAACATCTTCACAGGCATCGCAACATTTTTCCAGATAGTAAAAAGTAATGTCCCAAGCCGCTATTTCTTTAAAGTCGTTGCAGTTAACATAAAGATCTCTTGTCGCCTCAGTAAAGAGCTTATCGCCCTCTTCCTCTAGCTGATTAACTTCAACAATCAATTGATGCAAAGTCTTAGACTTGCGAAAATTATGAAACTCAGCCAAAGCTTGCTTTAACGCATTGCAGCATTTTACAATAATTTCCGTCATCGCCAATGCCCGTTCACGAATGTTTATGACATTAAACATGTACATACGCATAACGACATCCTCGATTGCGTCTGTCACGTTGTCTATTGCATCTGCCAATGCCATAATATCTTCTCTTTCGATAGGAGTAATGAATTCCTTCACAAGTTTCTTTATCATTACATGTCTTGCTTGATCTCCAGCATGTTCGATGGCATGCATTTCTTCCATTTTATCATGCAACTTTTCCACATCAAAATTGTTCATTATATCATTTAATAAATTTGCTGCCCGACATGAATAATCTACTAACTCAACAAAAGTATCAAAATAATATTCATTCTTTTTTCTTGCCATAATTCAATCCTCTCTCATTTGTAATTATTGTAACTATACATTAAAATATTCTCATAAACAATAATGCCATTAAAAAACCTAATAGACCACAACCCGGAAATGTCAATATCCAAGCACCCACCATTTCTTTTACTACTCCCCAATTTACCGATGATATTCGTTTTGCTGCACCCACACCCATAATAGCTGTGGTCTTTGTGTGAGTAGTACTAACCGGTAATCCTAAAATCGATGCTATAAACAGGCATATAACTCCTGCAAGGTCGGCAGAAAACCCTTGATATTTCTCCAATTTCACCATATCCATTCCTACCGCCTTTATAATACGGTAACCCCCAATGGAAGTACCCAAGGCCATAACCGCCGAACAAAGTATAATCAGCCATAGTGGAATTATAAATTCTGTAACATCTGCCTGTCCTTTAGCTAAAAACATTCCCAGCATAAAAACTCCCATAAACTTCTGTCCATCCTGAGCACCGTGCATGAATGCCATTCCAGCACTTCCTACAATCTGAGCATTTTTAAAAAAAGAAAAGGTTTTTGTCCTATTAACACGTTTGAAAATCAACTCCACTGTCTTTACCGCCAACCATCCCATTAAAAAACCCAATACAAGGGATAGTGCCAACCCGTAAATTACGCTCATCCATTGATCAAAGTTGATTCCTTTGATGCCTCTCTGAAGAGCAATCGCAGCACCGCTAATTCCTGCAATAAGTGCATGGCTCTCACTGGTCGGAATGCCAAACCACCATGCCGCAGTTGCCCAGAGCACTATAGCAACAAGTGCTGCACAAAGGGCTATTAAAGCTTTATTCGGATCCCCACCAAAATCTACCATCTTGTAAATGGTCTCTGCCACAGTCTTATTAATGATTGTCATTATCAGAACACCAAGGAAATTGAAAATAGCCGCCATTATAATAGCAGCACGGGGACCTATTGAACGGGTGGAAATGCAAGTAGCAATAGCATTTGGAGCATCCGTCCATCCATTAACCAATATTACTCCTAATGTAAGAAGCGTAGTAACTATTAATACAGGATTAGATAGTAATTCATTTAAAAAATCAGTTAGTGTTACTCCCATATTCCATCAACTTTCTTTAAGTTTTTCTGTAGTTTTTACTAAATAATACGTCATTATACATCAAACGATTTTAGCATAGCATATTTTAGTAAGATACGCAAGATATACTTTAATTTTGCGGATGCATTTTATTTAAGTAAAGAAAAATGTGGAAGAAACACTGTGAAGCAAGCAATTTGTTCTTTTTTAAAATACATATTGACAAAATACAAATTTGTATTTATAATAAATTTGTAACGATTTCAATTATGCAGTGTTTACACTTTTGTAATAATTCCACATTATTTACGTTTGAAAATTAAGGAGAATTCAAATGAATTTATCAACAGAGGAAATTAAAATATGTTTGCTAAAACATAATATAAAACCATCTTACCACCGAGTGGAAATTTTGAAACATATTTTATCAGAAAAAAATCATCCTTCAGTGGATAAGATATATAATGAGTTGGTCAAGGAAATGCCCACGCTGTCTAAAACAACAGTGTATAATACCCTGAATCTGTTTAGCGGCGTAAATATTGTTCGCATTATCACTATCGATGAGAATGAAGCCCGATACGATGGCAATGTCTCGGATCACGGGCATTTTAAATGCGAAAAATGTGGAAGTATTTACGATTTTGAAATTAGAAACTTAGATTTGGAAACTGATGATTTAAGCAGCTTCAAAATCAATGAAAAAAATGTTTATTATAAAGGCATCTGTCCAAAATGCCTTGACAATAAAAATTCAAAAATACAGGAGGATTTGATATGAAGAGTTTAAAGGGAACTAAAACAGCTGAAAATCTATTAAAGGCTTTTGCGGGCGAATCTCAGGCACGCAACCGTTATACTTATTATGCATCTGTAGCTGACAAAGAGGGATATAAGCAAATCAGAAACATTTTCATTGAAACAGCTGACAATGAAAAAGAACATGCAAAAAGATTCTACAAATTTTTATTGGCAGGATTTGAAGGGGAACTTCCGGCAACAATTGAAATTAATGCATCCTATCCTGTGGCACAGGGTAACACCCTCGACAATCTCAAAGCTGCTGCCAACGGTGAAAATGAGGAATGGAGCGAACTCTATCCTGCCTTCGCTAAAGTTGCTGATGAAGAAGGATTTACTGAAATTGCAAATGCATTTAGAATGATTGCTAAGGCTGAAGTAAACCACGAAGTCAGGTTTAAAAAATTAGCGGCTAACATCGAAAACGGCACTGTATTTAAAAAAGGTGATAAAGTCTATTGGAAATGCGGAAACTGCGGCTATATCCACGAAGGTATAGAAGCACCGGAAACATGTCCTGCATGTATTCACCCACAATCACATTTTGAAGTGTTTGCTGAAACATACTAATTATATAAAATGAACCGGCTATAGTTATTAGCCGGTTTATTTTTTAGTGGGATTTCATGAAGTGAAATAACCAAAAAGCGAAAGGGCTCGATGCCCTTGAGCTTTTGTTTGTTGGATGGGGTGTATATTTTTCTTCACATTTATTTAATGCACCCGGTTGGAAACGGTTAATCGGTTAGCCCTATGCAGTTATTCGGTATATTTTGTAAATTGGAAGTAAGTTTCAGTGATCAGATTAACCAAATCCAAGAACTCATCTTCCGCATAATAAAAACCATAATACGGAACAACGCTTTTTTCTCTTAACGTATTTTTTCCCTCAACAATGCATTTATCATTATTAAGTATCAGACAATAATAATTTTCAAGGCTTCCGCCTTCAACAGATTCAATCATGTCCATCTGCATTTTGGAGGTAACATTGTATTCCTTCAATTCTTCTGTTATATAATCAACTGCTTTCTTTCCATTATACAAGCTATAGGTACCTTCATAATATGAATCATTTCTAATTTTCTCATAGCGGTACCACTTAAATGTACCATCGGTCTCCAGATATAAAATAGATCCATCAGTAGCCTTCCATGAATAACCTGAAATCTCATCTATCTTTTGGACAGAATTATTTTCTTTTGTTCCACATCCCGCAATAACAAATAGAGCCATACAAATAAACATAATTCCTATGATTCTTTTACCCATTGCCTTTCCTCCGATAATACATATTTACAAATAGATAAGCCTAAGTAAATAGTATATCACTGTCCCTTTCTCGTCAAGCATTTTATTCAAATCTGTCATATATTGTTAATTGAAGAATAATACAAGTGTATAATTGCCAAACTAAAGCTTTTGGAACATTTTCCCTCACATTAACAGATACGAAATTTGAGTTTGCATAAATCAAAAAATATGAATTATGCAGTTTCTAATGAATTTATAATAGCGGCAGCAAGGACATCTATTTCTTCAATCTGATTTCTTTTGAGTGAAGATTTGATGCTTACAGTACTGTCAAGAATTGTCATGCTTTTCATTTCAGAAATAATATCTCTCATAAGCTTTCCCGCTGTTGCCGCCCAGGTGCCATTTTCTATAATTGCCACCGTTCTATTCTGGAGGTTGTGGGCTTTAAGATCCCGCAGAACCGTTTCCATATTACAGAAAACTCCTGCATTATAGGTTGTGGAAGCAAACACCAGATGACTGCACCGGAAAGCCTCTGCAACAATTACCGACGGATGTGACACCGATACATCATACATGGCAATCCTTTTTACTCCCGCATCAGCGAGCTTAAAAGCAAGAATATTGGCGGCATTTTCTGTGTTTCCATAGACCGAAGCATATGCAATCATTACTGAATTTTCTTCGGGGGTGTAGGTACTCCACTTTTGATATTTGTCGATGAACCAGTCTATGTTTGACCGCCAAACAGAACCATGGAGCGGACAAATCATATTGATTTCAATATTTTGAGCTTTCTTAAGTAATGTTTGCACCTGTGCTCCATACTTTCCCACAATGTTTGTGTAGTATCTTCTTGCATCCTTAAGCCACTCGTGCTCAAAATCCACCTCATCGGCAAAAATGTTTCCGTTAATGGCACCGAAGGTACCGAAGGCATCGCCGGAAAACAGCACCTTATCTTTAATATCATAGGTTGCCATTGTTTCAGGCCAATGAACCATAGGTGCCATTATAAAAGTAAGAGTATGTTTTCCTGTGCAAAGGGTTTCCATCTCATTTACTATGACGGCTCTTGAATCAATATCAAATTTAAAAAACTGCTTTATCATTGCAACTGTCTTTGCATTTCCTACTATTTTTACATCCGGATACCTTAGAACAAGCTCGCACATAGTCCCGCAGTGGTCAGGCTCCATATGGTTGACCACCAAGTAGTCAAGCTTCCTTTCACCGAGGACAAATTCAAGGTTTTCAAAAAATTGTCCACTCACAGCCTTGTCCACTGTATCCAGCAAGACCGTCTTTTCATCCATTAAAAGATAGGAGTTGTAAGACACTCCCCTAGGAATCGGAAACACATTTTCAAACAATGCAAGTCTGCGGTCACTGCCCCCGACCCAGTATAAATCCTTTGTTAATTCTTTTACACAATACATTTTATCACCTACTGCATTCTTAATTTTTAAATTTAATACTTTTTTGTAAAAATTTTTACTTTTTTTACGAGTTTATAACCTGTATTATGGCCTATATTATATATAATTTACCATTAAAACAACTATTGAAACAAAAAGATTGCCCGGATGCTATCCTCCAAATTGTACTTCACACAGATGTCTGTATAAGCCGTTCTGTTTTACCAATTCTTTATGAGTGCCCGCTTCGACAATTTCCCCTTCCTTGAGGACAAGGATGTTATCGGCCTGTTTTACGGTAGAAAGCCTGTGGGCTATTACGATAATGGTACGGCTCCCTGCCAATTCCCCGATTGCTTGCTGAATCTGAGTTTCTGTCTCAACATCAACCGATGCGGTTGCCTCATCGAGTATCAGTATAGGCGTGTTTCTAAGAACGGCTCTGGCAATGGACAAACGCTGCTTCTGCCCTCCCGAAAGCTTTACGCCCCTTTCTCCGATCACCGTATCATAACCCTCGGGCATTTGGGTTATAAATTCATGAGCCCGAGCTATTTTCGCAGCTTTTACTATGTCTTCAAAGGAAGCCTCCCTGCTCCCATAAGCAATATTATCGGCTACAGTACCGTTAAAAAGAAATACATCCTGCAGCACCATGCTAATCTGGTTTCTTAAAGAAGCCACCGTTATATCCTTAATGTTTTTATCATCAATCCGGATTTCTCCCGAAGTGGGGTCATAAAACCTTGCCATCAAACTGATGATTGTAGTTTTTCCCACCCCCGTCGGCCCCACCAGTGCCATCATCTGACCGGGCTTTACAGTAAAACTGATATTTTTCAAAACCGGACTTTGGGGAATATAGTGAAAGTTCACATTCTTAAAAGCTATTTCCCCCTTTGACCTCCCAATTGCTACAGCACCTTCACTGTCCACAATATCCGGCTCGGCATCGATGAGCTCAAAAACCCTTTCCGCACCGGCCGTTGCCTGCTGTAAATCTTCTATAACCCTTGCCAGAGTTGTTATAGGCTGATAAAAAAGCCCCAAAAACATTATAAAGCCCACTATGTCAGCGGTGTCAACATAATTTCTTAACGCCAGCCACCCACCAAAGGCCACTACAATAACCGTTCCTAAAGAACTTATCATTTCGACCGCAGGATGAAACACGGCACTAAGCTTTAAGGCATGAAGTATTGCAGAAGTATATTTTTTGGCTCCTTTTTTAATACGCTTACGCTCTCTTGACTGCTGGTTAAAAGCCTGTATCTCCTTCATGCCCGATATATTATCCTGCATCACCGCATTCAGCTCCCCCAGCTTCCCTTGAGCTTCCCGGAAGTTGGGAAGAATCTTTTTCGTAAACATGGCTCCCCCCAATATTAAAAAGGGAATGGGTATAAGTGTAAGTGCCGCAAGCAGGGGGCTAATTATAAACAACAGTATCCCGGTTCCGATAAGAATAAGCACATTNGTAATAAGATCCGGAACAGCATGGGCTATCAAAACCTCCAAGGTCGCAGTGTCGTTTATTGCCCTCGACATGAGCTGCCCGGTCTGCTTATCATGATAAAAGCTCAAGGACAGCTTTTGGAGTTTTTCATACACAACCACCCTCATGTCCTCCACAAGATTCCACGCAGCCACATGGCTGTAGTACCGGTTCAGATATGTAAAAACCGCCCTTGCAGCATAGGCAACCACAAGTACAACCGCAATATTCCGTATTGTCGCCATTTTGTCACCGTCTTCTTTAGACAGAATATCGACTAACTCTCTGACTTTCCATGGCGTGATAAGATTTAAAGCCGTTATGGCAAGCAGGCTTATTCCGGCCACGATCAAGTACTTCCAGTACTTCCTTCCCTGTTTCAGTATCCTTATAAAATTCTTCATCGCATACTCCCTCCCCATAAAACGCGAATTCTCCATAGTAACAAAAACTCCTAAAGCCAAGAAGCTTCAAAGTCATATTATAGTTTGTGCTCTGTATAGGTTGTTTTAATTACAGTATCCGTAAAAGTTTGATATATTATATCAGTTCGGAAATTAAAAGAAATCAGGAAACAGTAGTCATACTATTCTTTAACCCCATTATTATACTCTACTTTGTGTTCGTCATCAAAACGCATCTCAAATGACACTTTATCTCCGTACTTATCAAGTATCCTTTTCTCAATTCTTTCAAAGCTGTCAAGTACATTCTTTTGTTGCTGCTCCGTTAATTTACCGAATCTGTAATCATAAAGGTCTATACTAATATAAAAATGATGTAATTCATTAAACAAATAATTCTCAGGTGTTACTTTATTTACTGTAAACCACTTTTCTTTCGCCAAGGCATCATAAAACTTAGGCTTTGGATTAACACGCATCATTATTGTGACATCAATACAATTTGCTTCTTCTGTAAGTTCACTTTTTATAACATCATTATGTATCTCATCAGCAGCCAAATCAAGAGAAACATCCATCAACTCCAGATAAAATGCCTGTTTCCCACTATATCTTTTTGAGCTGAAAAGTCCATGTTTACTATTATTAATCATAAGGACATGATTTGTAATTACCGCAGTCCGTTCTTCTCCATATTTATTTTTAAAACGTATACTCCAATTTGTGTATTTGCCGATGCTTTCGCTATAGTCGCCATAATCTGAAACAGTTTTCTCTGTGAAACTACTCTCCTTTTTTTCTTTAGAAACACATTCCCAATTTCCTTCTCCAAAAAACTGATCCAATTCAAATTTATATTTCTTTGTCCAATCACCGCCGCCAAGCCCGATCTTAATTACTTTTCCATTTCCAACAGGAATATTGATACAAACTTGATAAAACCAAATTATGATTATAATTCCTAATACTATTCCAACTATTGTTATTATATTTTTAGCTTTTTTCATTGCAATCTCCCTTTAAATTTTATTGCATTTCAAATCATAGCTATATCAATATTTTACATATACAAAATTACCATGTGTAATATACTATGTCAAATACTAAAACCATTATCTCATAAATGGTGTTGCTTCATTTCTTACCGGTTCAGCCATGAACCCTCTTTGTTATTCTAAACTATTGATACCCAGCAACTTGTCAACCTCAGATGTCACACGAAGAAAACGTTTTGCGGATCATCCAGAAAATCAATATAGAACCGGGTAATCAAGCAATCGGTATCAATGAACAGAACTTTGTTGCTGTGTTTAATTGCCTCTAATTCGTTCATTTTATGGGTCAGCAAAATATCGGTAAAATCGCTGGAAAGCATAAGCCTGTCTGTTCCTGAACGCATAGAGATTTCTCTTCCCGCTTCCTCCACATAATTTGTATTATAATAATTTGCCAAATTAATTATAAGTGTTGATTTTCCAGTGCTTTCCCCGCCAATAAGTAGAACCTTTTTGGTGAAGTATTCTCTCACTACATTAGGAATGCTGTCCCAATTGGCGTAAGGATTCTTTCGTATTTCTGTAGAACTTATTCCATTTCTTTTTATAATATAAAGCTCACTTTCCGGATAGCATTGCTTCCAAAAACTATTTTCATCATAGTCGCTGCCACAGAAAACCACATCAATGGGTTTTCCAATCATATCCTTGACTTTTTGTGCATCTGTGTGCCAATACTCTTTTGAATAAGCTATTTTATCGGTTGCATCATCCTCAAGAAAGTGCATTCTTACATTACCGATATGCTTTGTCACTTGATATATCCAACGGTACCGTATTCTTGGCGGCATCTCCTTCCGATTTACACCGCAGCTGATAATAATGTGCAATTCCTTGCACTGATTCGCCGCTTCAATTATGCACCGGATATGTCCCAAGTGCAGGGGATCGAAAGATCCCCCATATATTCCAACGTTATACATTATTCTCATACCTCCTGCTTTCACTGTACCATTTAGCAAACATGAAAACGGCATTTAAAGGATAAATGCTCCACATAATTAATGTTGCAATACTCTCTGTGCCGTTTACAAAAGCCATAACCCACATGTAGACTGAAGCTATGTCAATAATAATCCAAAGCACCCACTGTTCCATATATCTCTTTACACACAGAATCTGTGCAACAACAGAAAGCACCGAAATTTTTCATATTCGTCTTACCTTTCAATTTCAATTTATAAATAGACTATCAAACTTATATGCAAGAAAAAAAGAGCAATTTATAAGAATTGAGTGTCAAAGTCATGCATGCAGTTTATTACACAATATGTCGTTTTGTTACAGGTATTGACTGAAAGGCTAGTTTTGTATCAATATTATAAGGCAAGATTTGGTGATTAATTAAAATCAAGTGGAAGGAGTGTTATAAATGAAAAAAACAATATTCTGCGAGGTGCTTAATATATAACTTAATATCGGACCAGAAGCATTAGTGCTTTTGTGGTCAACCCTTTACAAGTAACCGTCACTTGATAGAAAAATACAGACTATTAAAGATTGCACGATGGGTTATCGTGTTTTTTTATTGTCAAAAACAGACCGTGGTTACATATCACGGTATTTTTATACCCCTTTAGGGTTAATAAAATCAGTTTGCAAGTAATGCCGAAAGTTAAGATAATCCAAAACATGATAACAATTGTCATTTGTGCGCAGTTGTTAATAAAAGGATAAAAATATGAAACATTTGTAAGAAAGGAATTATAACAACGGTACAAAACGAGGTTTGCCTGAAAGCATTCTCCAAGCAAACCTCGTTTATGATAAAATAAGTAAAGAACCATATGGAGGTATTATATAATGCAAAAAAAAATTTCAAAAAAGCCAATACCACTGAGAAATTAACTGGTGAATTCTTTGATTAATCCAATTTTTATATCTTTATTTCCGCACCAAGCACCTTCAAAAACTTAGCAAGCCACTGTGGATGTGCCGGCCAAGCCGGTGCAGTAACCAAATCGCCATCCACATGAGCTTTATCCATGTCCACGCTTATGTATTTACCACCTGCAGCCTCAACATCAGGGGCAACAGCAGGGTATGCTGCACATTCTCTATCCTTTAGAATACCGGCAGCAGCAAGTACCTGTGGTCCGTGACATATTGCAGCAATCGGTTTATTCTCCTTATCAAAATGCTTTACTATTTGCAACACCTTTTTATTCAGCCTTATATATTCCGGAGCACGTCCCCCAGGTATAACAAGTGCATCATAGTCGTTTTCTTTAACCTCGTCAAAGGTAGCATTCAGTGCAAAATTATGCCCTCTTTTCTCACTGTAAGTTTGATCGCCTTCAAAATCATGTATTGAGGTACGAATCACTTCCCCGGCCTTTTTATCGGGACAAACTACATGAACTGTGTATCCCGCCATCAAAAGTGCCTGGAACGGAACCATCACCTCGTAATCCTCAACATAATCTCCTACCAACATAAGTATCTTTTTCTCGCCCATTTTATAACCTCCCTTTCACGAATTAACTTGCAAGGATATTATATCAAAGGATGAGTTATAATTCCACAAACTTCTTTATTTTATTTATTATTTACAAATCCCAATGGTCAATTTAATTGCTATGTGCATATAATACTAGCCCGAAATAATATGAAATGTGAATTTGTTAACATATGCCTGTTAATAATTTGCATCCATTAAATTGGTTTGAACAACGCAGCGAGGTTTATGTTGGAATCGGTTTATTGTTTTCTAAAACCCCTATACCCCAAGAAAAGTTATAAGTTAAAGGCTTAAAGCAAACTTGGGAGTGCATTTTTAGATCGAAAAAATACGGAAGGAACACTGTAAAGCAGGTTGTAGAGCCTGTTAATACAACAAAGGTAATGCACCCCAAGCCTGTATATAAAATATATCAGATATCCTTTGCTACCTGAAATGCTTCCTGTATTGCATCAATAAACTTTCTTGCCTTGATGCAGTCACCGATTTTATATATCTCATCATACTCATTTTTCAGCTCTTCATAAAGTGTGTCATCAGCCTTTAATCCGGTGGCAATTACTACGGTATCGCAGTCCATTTCCTTTCTGTTTCCGTTGGCATCCTCAGCAACAATTCCCCTATCGGTTATTTCTACTAGTTTCAAACCTCCCTGTGTCTTTATTTCTTTATCCTTGAGAGCTTGAAGAAGAGAGAATCTCGCCATGAAAATAACATCCTGAGCAACCTCAGGAAGCATATCGATTATGGTAACATTCTTACCCTTTTGTGCAAGATGCAACCCTGTTTCGCACCCAACAAGTCCTCCTCCTACGATAATTACATTCTGACCGCACTCCTGACCATTTTTTAGAAAGGTCGTAGCTATCCTCACATTCTGCTTGTCAATACCCGGAATTTGAGGAATTTTAGGTACTGAACCCGCTGCAACTACAACCGCATCCGGGTTGAGTTCCCTCAGCGATTCTTTTGTTCCCCGGGTATTATACTTCACATTCACGCCAGAATTTTTAATCTCCCTTACCAAATGCTCACAATAAGCCGCAACCTCTTTCTTATGATCCATTACCGCTCCTTCTAACAGATGACCTCCAAGCTCAGAGGTGCTCTCTAGCAATGTGACATCATGACCCTTCTCTTCAGCCATTTTCGCAAAAGCCATACCTGCCATTCCGCCACCTACAACAACCACCTTTTTGGGTTTCTTTGCCGGCAGTATCGGGCTTAGGTACTCCTTGCCGAGAACAGGATTTACGCTGCAGGCCGCAAATTGTCCAAAAAATACCCTGTTAATGCACTGCATGCATCGTACACAGGGTACAATATCCTCCTTTTTATCCGCACGCACTTTATTCGGCCACTCGGGGTCAGCTAAAAGTGCTCTTCCCAAGCCTATAAAATCAAGCTTGCTTTCCTCAATCAACTTATTGGCAAGTACAGGATCCGATATGTTTCCATCGGAAATCACCTGTATTCCTACCTGTTCCCTAACCCTATTGGCATAATCGACAGAAACCCCGTCTTCCATATATTCTGTGGGTATCAAAAGATTCATGTTGTCATAACTTCCCCGCCTTAAATGCAATGTATTAATACCTATATTTTTAAGTCTTTTGGCAATCTCGATGGTTTCATCCAGTTCCCTTCCTCCCGGAAATCCATGATCCAACGCCAGCCCAACAATCAGAGGAAAATCCTTTCCGACACTGCTTCTTGCACTTTCAATACATTCCATCAAAAACCTCATGCGGTTTTCAAGGCTGCCCCCATACTCGTCGGTTCTGTGATTCCAAGCTGAAGAAAGGAACTGGTCACCGAGATATGCGGTAAAGTGAACGTAGATTATGTCAAACCCTGCCTGTTTTNCCAAGCCCGCTGCTCTTCCATATGCCTCAACAAGTTCCTTTATTTCATCTTTGGTAAGCTCGCGGGTTTTGACTCCCNGCATACCAAGTATTTCAATTTCCGACGGCCCCACAGGCCACCGGTCTTTTAATGTAGCATCGGCCAATCTTCCAGTACCCGGTGACAGCTCAATGGCAACTTTTGCGTCATATCTGTGAGCAGTTTCAGTTATTTCATAAAAATATTTTATTTGACTTGCAGAATCCAAGGTAGCATAGCCATAAGTAAGTGGATACGGATCAATCTTTTTTTCTGCTTTTACATGGGTAGTAATAATTAATCCGACTCCACCTTTTGCCCGTGATTTATAGTATTCAAAATACCTGTCGGAAAGCACCGAGGGCTCCCCTGTCGTAAAATGTGTATTCATTGGTGACATGACCAACCTGTTTTTAATCTTTGCTTTTCCAATATTTGCCGGCTCAAAAAGCTTGTCATAAGCCATTTTTATACCTCCTCAAACTATATGATATCTATAGTTTGTGGGTAAAATACAAAATCATGCATCGGTTGCAAATAAATAATTCCTAAAGTCTTTTGACGGAACTACTAGCTTTAAGCCATTGTGAATAATTTCAAATTCTGCTTCCTTGGTCTCAAAAATTTCACCGTCAATGTTCAAAAGGAAGCTTTCATCCGAACTTATTTTTACATTTCTTGATTTATAGTAAGCAACTTCTTTTATTGATTCATGCCTGCCTTTAATTAGTTTTGGGAACAAAAATATAATCTTAAGGGGGTTAGCCCTATCTATGTGGTAAATGTCAAAATGTTCATCGGTCAAGTCTGCCCGGGGTGCGATTTTCATTCCACCGCCGTAATACTTCCCGTTTGCCACCGCTAAAAGGAGGGTTTGCCTGCTATAATTTATGTTGTTTATGTTTATTGTGGAATTAAAGCTTTTATATTTGAATACAGTATAAAAAATTCCTGCAACATAAGCCCCCATACCGCTGAGCAGCGGTAATTTCTTGAATTTACGGGCGTTATACACAACCTCAGCATCAATTCCGACTGATGCAACATTCACAAAATAACGATCGTTCACTCTGCCCACATCAATATATTTTTCCTCACCGTTTATGGTACGATAAAGAAGGCTCGAATTGAAGCCTACACCCATACTTCTTAAAAAGTCGTTTCCGCTTCCGGAAGGAATCACTGCGAGACTGCTTGAACTGTTCATAACCCCGTTTAGAACCTCATTCAATGTACCGTCCCCGCCAACCGAATACACCCTGTACCGTTCAGTGCTCGTATGCTTTCTTGCGATTTCGGTGGCATCACCGGGACCTTTTGTAAATTCTATATAATAAGGTTCTTTGCTCTTCTGAAAATACTTTTCAATACTTTCAACATACCTGACCGCCTTGCCTTTACCGGCATCCGGATTTACAATAAACAAATGCTTCATTAATCCCCTCTAATATCAAAACACATCAATAAATCTATAATATTATATTGCTTCTTGTTGTTTTTGTTTACAAAATTACTATACCATATTCTTTTCTACTCGTCATCCATCCTTTCGCTTGTTTGACACCCATCAAATTTTTCCATCCTGCAAAATCCTTTTAATTATCCACGCAGAGAAGAAAATTTTTTAATTTTTTTGCCAA
>JGI24710J26742_10002121_pt1 | contig 17801 bp, 20 predicted proteins | sample BioPla2DNA2_FD_26742 | JGI IMG/M metagenome (IMG submission 26742) | reverse complement strand
AAGACTTAATAAGATAAGTTCTTTTAAAAAATGAAATTAATAAATCATATTCTATAAAGAACATAATTTAGTATTTTAAGATTAACTTTTTAATATCGGAATTTATTTTACTTTATAGAAAAGAATTTTATTGTATTTGTTTAGATATTATTAAGTTAACATTATTTTCTGTAATTAAATAATATGTTAAATATATTCTATATTTTAATATACATAATTAAGTTACTTTAAGGTTTAAGATTATAAATTAACTAGGATAATAGAGGAATCGGTTCGGTGGTGCGCACCTCACCTCATTCCTCTACTCGCTTCGCTCGTTAGTTTTTTGTGTTGTTATGTTTTAACGCTTCGCTTTTCCTTATTGGTACGTTATTATCAAAATACTAGTTCTTCGCTAACCTAATCGTTAGCTCTTTTCTATGTTGTTATAAAAAGAATTTGTTATCTCTAGTTTCTTAAAATAACTTCACAATAATAACAACATTTATTCTTTTTCTTAAGAAACTTAGTAATTCATTATTTAGTTAAAAGGCATAAAAAAGAAAAAAATAAAAACACACTTAAAACTAACGAACGCAGTGAGTCTAATCTCAAATAAAGGAATTACTTGTTAAAAAGAGTTCTAAGAAACGAACGCACTTCGTTTCTGAACTCTTCTAAAGGAACGTAATTTTCATATACTCTATTTATCTATTACCTATATTCTATATAAATCTTATAAATATCTACAATAAAGAATCTTAATCCACTAAGGTTCTTTTTTATTATTTACTTAATAATTCAAAATATTTATATTCTATTTATCAATATATATGATACATATATTATATTATATATAAGGAAAAGGAAATTTAGACACAGAAACCTTTTTATATCAAGGGTTTAGGGTCAAAACACTCTTGCGGAATTGACAAAAGTTCGACCCCACTTTTTGAGTTACGGAAATAGAGAAGACGTTTTGACCTTTTCTGATTATAATGAAAACAATAATAAAAAATGACTTAATTTAATTAATTCTATCTATACTTTTTAATAAAATATATAATACATATTATAATATATATAAGGCAATAACGTACTGTACTCAGAAACCCTTTTATATCAAGGCTTTAAGGTCAAAACACTCTTGCGGAATTTGCAAAAGTTCGACCCCACTTTTTGAGTTACGGAAATAGAGAAGACGTTTTGACCTTTTCTGACCATAATAGAACAATAACAAAAAACAACTTAGTTTTAGTCTAATTAAGACTTATTTATACTTTTTAATAAAATATATAATACATATAAGAAGCTCCGTCACTTTTGAGAAACTTAAATTCATTGTACCTTTATTTCAAAATAATGTTAATTTTATATATTAGGAGCTATATTAAATGATACACGATAGTGTATTATTTAATATATATATAAGGGAACGACATTTTTGAATCAAGAACCCTTTAGTATCAAGGCTTTAAGGTCAAAACACTCTTGCGGAATTTGCAAAAGTTCGACCCCACTTTTTTACAAAATTCGTAACAATCAAAAAATTATATATAATATATTTACAAATTGTATCGAAGATATATAAAAAAGAAGTATGTATTTTACTTCTTTTTTTCTGTAAATAAATGTAAACATTTTCTTTTATAGAATCTCTTGACAATATTATGTATAAGTTATATACTATAGTTAGAAANATGAAAGAGAGATAATATAAAATGGGAAAAACAGTTACAATCTATAGAACAAAAGATAGTATCGGAATTAAACCTCAAACACAATTCGTAGCAAGTTTTGAAAATTCTACAAGAAAACAAGCTTGGAATGAATTTTGGGAAAATAATTATAAAAATCGTAGTCCTTATAAATGGAATTTTGATAATCGAAGCTTACAAGCGTATCACGAAACTGGAAAACGCCACGGGAGAGAAAAACAATATTACGCTGTTGCTTATATGAGTGAAGAAGAGCTACAAGAACAAATTAAGGAAGCTCAAGAAAAATTTGTTAGTGGTCGTGGTGAAGATTGGGAAACTTATTCTAAACGAATCGAAAATAAATGATATAATAATAAAAGGCTTATATATTTAAGCCTTTTTTATTAATCAAAACTAAGAGAAAAATAAAATATAAGTAATCGAATTGATATTACAACTATTATAATAATATAAGAGCTTTGGATTAATCCAAGCTTTTTTGTTTTTTAAAAATATAAAAGAAAGGTAAATTATTATATAATTATTTCAGATGAAAAATAACATAACTGAATTTTATCACCTAGCCCTTAATACCCCACCTCTAAGGTGGTGGGATATAAGAGCTTTAACTATACCATAAAAAATGTAAAAGAGTCCTTGACTTAACTTAGACTTTGTTATATACTATAATTAGTTAAAATACAGGAAGACGTGATAAAATAAAAAAAATGGTAAAGAAAACCTATAAATCATACAAATTTAGGCTATATCCTAATATAGAACAAAAAGAAATGTTTGCTAAGACCTTTGGTTGTGCTCGTGCAATCTGGAATATGATGTTAGCAGATAAAATTAAGTATTATGAAGAAACTGGAGACTTCCTTAAAAATAATACTCCAGCACAATATAAGAAAGAATTTCCTTGGCTAAAAGAAGTAGATAGTTTAGCGCTTTCTAATGTGAATCTTAATTTGCAGAAAGCTTATAAATCATTTTTTCATTCTAAATTTGGTTTTCCACGATTTAAAGCTAAACGTTATCGTCAGTCTTATAAGACAAACAATCAAAATGGAACGATTGCTTTAAAAAGTGGGAATGTAAAACTCCCTAAAATAGGCTGGGTAAAAATTAAACAACACAGAGAAGTAGTCGGAATGATAAAGAATGCTACTATCTCAAAGTCAACGTCCGATAATTATTACATTTCTATTTTATGTGAAACAGAAATTACGCCTTTTCCGAAAACTGGTTCTAGTGTTGGTATTGACCTAGGTATAGAAAACTTTGCTATCCTATCAACGGGAGAAAAGGTCGGAAACGAAAGATTCCTAAAAGGGCTATCAAAGAAATTAGCGAAAGAACAAAAAATTCTATCACGCAGGGCTTTGATAGCTAAAAACTCTGGTCGTAAGCTGTCTGAGAGCAGAAACTATCAGAAACAACGTGTCAAGGTAGCTAAAATACACGAGAAAATAGCTAATAAGCGCAAAGATTTTTTGGATAAGCTTAGTACAGAGATAATCAAGAACCACGATATCATCTGTATTGAAGACTTATCAAGTAAAAATCTTATGAAAAATCATAAATTAGCTAAAGCTATCGGCGATGTATCTTGGTCTGAATTTGTCAGAATGTTAGAATATAAAGCTGACTGGTATGGGAAAACTATATCAAAAATCAGCCGTTGGTATCCTAGCTCACAAATATGTTCAGACTGCGGTTATAGCTCTGGAAAGAAAGTGTTGTCTATCCGTGAATGGACGTGCTCAAATTGTGGAAGTCACCACGATAGAGATATAAACGCAAGTCTCAACATTCTCTATGAAGGACTAAGATTAGTCTAATTCTACTAGAATAGAAATAATATAAAGAACCGTAGGGACTTCGGGGATAGCTTGGTGGAATAGTGTAACCGCTGTTGGTTAGTCAGCTAATCAATAAGTCAGCGCTTTACCCAAGAAGCTCCTTCCTCTAAGCGTTAGCGTAGGTAGGAGTAGTTCACAAAATTCTATTGACAATAGGATATATATATTATATACTATATTCATAAAAAAAATAAAAGAGGAATAAATCACTTATGGATACTTTGCAATTATTGGCTCGCAATTTACTTGAACTTTCACAAAAAAATAGCTCTGTTGTTCTTACGTTTGAAAATGATACACTTCTTCCTTGTAAGGAACTAGATGAAGAAATTGCAGAAGATTTGGAACTCTCTCCTGTCAATCGAGAAGAAGTACATAATCTTATTTTATCTTTAGGCTTTGGACAAGTAAATAAAAAAAACAAAGTTCAAATATATTTCTAGAAGCACTATAATAAAAATTGCTTTTATACTACAAATATTGCAAAATTGTAGTGTAAAAGCAATTTTTAGAATTGTTAATGTTACTCCCCGCATTATTTTTTCAATCAGATAGTCAGATAGTCAGTTAGTAATCTTTCTAACTATAATGCAACAAGGCTGGATTTCGGCTAGTATTATCAAGCTATTATATTAAATCATATAAATTGTATAAAGAAGAGAAGTAAATTTCTAAAAATAGCGCACTCAATTTTGAGTGTTTTTTATTTTATTATTGACATTATATTATATATAGTATATAATATAAATAAAGGAAGACCAGAGAGACACTGCCCCTACAGAAAAATGAGAGCGATTACAAATTTTCTGAAATTATTTCTATATATAAATATTTTATAAAAAAGTTGTAAAAAAATGTTGACAATCTAGTATATAAGTTATATAATATAATCAGAAAGAAACGAAAGAGAGAAATAAAAATGCAAGTAACAGCAAAAGACGTAAAAAAAGTTTTGAAAGAAAATAACATTAATACAAAATCAATTTCAGTTCGTTGCAAAATTGTTGGATATGATTTTTCTATCAATGTAACTCTAAAAGATTTATCTTTACCAAAACCATTGATTGAAGAAATTCTAACAAAAGAATTTGAATCATATGAACGTGATGAGTTCTCTGGTGAAATTCTTGCTGGTGGAAATACTTATGTATTTGTTGAATATGATTATAAAATCAAAGATGAAGCAATTGAAAAAATGACCCCTAAAGCAAATGAATTTGTTGAAGAATTGAAAAAAACTGATATTCTTTGGGGTTATGAACTTGCTACAAATAACGATTTGACCTTATACGCAAATAAAGAAACAAATATTCTATATATTAATGACTCTAAAAATAATCGTGTAGCACAATGGAATTCTACTGATACTTATTCTATTGCTAGCGCTTTAGTTACTCTTACTTATGGAAAATAAAAGACTTATATTATATAATAAGTCTTTTTTCTTTTTTCTGTAAAAAGGAAACCGCTTACATTTTTCTGCAGGGGCGGTGTCTCAACCTTCTTTATGTTTATATTATATAATATATACAATATAATGTCAAGAGAAAATTGCAAAAAATAATAAATTTTATAATATCTATATAAATAAAAAAGAGAAAGATAAAGATGAATATTATATATAAGGTTGTAATAGGTGCTTATATAGGTTCATATTATAGAAGTTCTATATATTACTTTACGTCAATAATTGATTTATGTAAAACAATAGGAGATATTTATAGATTACCAGAAAACGATAAAAGATTTTGTGATATAAATAAAACTCTTATAATAGACAATAAGAGCAATCCTTTTTTATCTATAAAATATGGAAAATATAAATATCCATTAACGATAGCAATCTCTAAAGAACTTAGTAAAGAAAAAGTAAAGCCATTGAATGAGACTTTAGAAGAGATACAAATGGTTAGATTTATAGCTTTAACAGATAGTCTTTAGTATTGCTAAAATTAATTCTGAGCGACTATTTTTATCGTTCTCGTACAGTACAGCCCCGTTAAAAATGGCTATTTTTAGGCTAAAAAGTCTGCAAATTCCTTCGATATTTCGAGTACGAATTAATTCTGAGCGATTTTGTAAAATGCAAATTTTTTAATAAAATAATATAAACTCTTGACAATCTATTATATAAGGTATATAATAAATTCAGAAAGAATGAAAGAGAGATATAAATATATGTCAAAACAATTATCAAAAACAAACCTTAATCAAGTCCGAATTAACCTAAATAAAATTATTAAAAATACAGACGTTACAGTAAAAGTAGAAAATTCTTTAATTTCTCCTATTACTCTAGTATCATTTAAAGAAGATTTTCCAACTGTTCAAATTTCGCCAAAAGAAGATTTTTCTATGTATCCATTAGAAAGATTTATCTCTATTAAAGAAAGACTAGAGAACCTTTTTTCCGACCAAACAATTAAAGGAACATATCAAGTAAATACTTTATTAGAAGATTTAAAAGAAACGAAAGAAACTCTATCAATCAATATAAAAGATAGTGGAAAGATTGTTATTGATACAGCACCAACAGAAAATAAGATTGGAGAAGTTGCAATAAATAAAAATCTGTTACTCCCTCTTCTTAAGATTTTTAAAGCTTATGGAGAAAAAGTTATTACTTTTACTAAAGTCACTGATAACGATTTCTTACTAAAAATTGACGGAAGCTATATTTCTGCATATCAAACTGGAGTTAAAATCAATTACCAACAATGGCATTAAAAGACTTATATATAAATAAGTCTTTTTTATTTTATAAAATTTAGCAGAAAACTCTTGACAATCTAATATATAAGTTATATAATATAATCAGAGAGAACGAAAGAGAGCTAAAAAAGATGAAAAAATCAAAAGGAAATTTTGCAGTATTATTAGTAATATTATTCGTTATTTATAATTCTTATAACAACTTTAATAATAAGCCTAAACATTATACTAGCGAACCTAGTACAGTCCAAACAACTAAAACAACAACATCTTCAACTAATAGTATTGATGAAAATGTAGATAAACTTAAAAAATCTACTAAGAAAATTAGAAATGACTGGAAAACTAGTAAAACTAAAGCTGAATTAGAAGATAAAGTTAATAATTATCTTAATAAATTTAAAAATAATAACAATAATCAATCTAATCAAAACGAACAAAATCAAACAGACTCTGAGCTTGCTAATCTCGAGCCAGAAGGAAGAGATTCTGTAGAAGTTAATGGTAATAAGTCTACTTTAGATTTTTCTACTTGGACAACTAATCACATTGAGTATTCTCCTTTAGATAATTTGAATCGTGCTGGAAAAGCTACAGCTTATTTGTCTAAGATTAATTACGGAAAATCTGAAGGTCGAGAATCTCAAACTTGGCGTCCAACGGGCTGGTTGAACAATCAACAAAAAAATAAGGACAGAGGCCATTTGGTGGCCTACACCCTATCTTTTAATTTTGATGAAGACGGTAATCTTGCAATGGGCAAACAAGGTTCTCTAGATAACCCTAAAAATTTATTCACACAAACAAGTCAAAGCAACAGAGGTGTGATGCAACAGTATGAGCAGTTGGTTCGTGAAGCTATTCGTCAAAATAAACGAGTGATTTACCAAGCAACTCCAATTTTTCGAGGTGATGAGCTAATGGCTCGAGGCATTCATTTACAAGCTCTCTCTGAAGACGGTTCTTTAGATTTTAATCAGTACTTGTTTAATACAGATGATAACTATAATTTCGATTACGCTAATGGTCGTTCTTGGAGAAAATAATTATAAAAAGAATTTGGAAATTCTAAATAAATTTTTAAAAAAGACTTGACAACCAAAGAATAATATTGTAATATATACTTATCCTTCATAACCAAGAGTGTCTCGCCAAATTTCACTCTTCATTCTCCATTCTTTCATACAAACGTCTCGAGAAATCGAGTCGTTTTTTATTTGCTTGATTCAAAAAGATATTATATAATAATTATATTCATAAATATTTTTATTATGGGAGGATTAAAATGGATAAAGAAAAATGGAGAGACATAAAAGGTTACGAAGGCTTGTATCAGGTTAGTAATCTTGGTCGTGTAAAAAGTCTCGAGCGAACTGTCACTAGAAAGAACGGAAGAAAGTTTTCTGTGAAAGAGCGAATTTTGAAACCATTCTCAAACCAAGACGGTTACTTGCGAGTCGGTCTCTACGAAGACGATAGTGGAAAGAGAAAAACAATTAAAGTTCATCGTCTTGTCTGCGAAGCCTTCCACGAAAATCCAGAGGATAAGCCTTGCGTGAATCACATAGATGAAAATAAGGCAAATAATTCAGCAAGCAATCTTGAGTGGTGCACTTACGAAGAAAACGTTAATCACGGTACACGCAACGCAAGAAGTGCTAAAGCCCTAAGCAAATTAGTCGGTCAATACACACGTGACGGGAAGCTAATTAAAATTTGGCAATCAACAATGGAAGTTAAAAGACAGCTTGGATTTAATGCTGGTGCAATCAGCGAAGCAGCACGAGGAAAACTAAAAACAGCATATGGCTACATATGGAAATATATTGATGAAGAAAAATAACCTATATTATCAATAAAAAGAAGGCTAATTTATTAACCTTTTTTATTTTTATTAAAAATATATGTAAAAATTTGTATTTTAAGAATTTCCTCTCGTTGATTTTGTATACGTTATATCGAAGGGATTTGCAGGTTTTTTACCCCATTTTTACCCATTTTTAACGCCTATGATGTACTGTACTTGGGTGACTAAAAATCGCTCTCAGAATTGATTTTAGCCAATACTAAAAACAAGTATTTTTATAGTAAAAAATAAGTAATTTTTACTAATAAGAATAATATATATAAGTAAAATATTTCCCAATTTACTAAACAAATTTATTAAACAACTCCTAAGAACGAACTTATATAACAAATAAGTTCGTTTTTCTATTGACTTATCTTCACTTCTAATATATAATATATATAAAGAAAAGTTAATGAAGCAGAAAGAGAGAAGATTTTATATGGTTCTATCTATATTTTTATCAATTGTTTTTATTTTAGGTGTTGCATTAACAAACCTATCAAACGTTATTCATAAGATTTATGAAGGTGTATAAATATGGATAATGATTCAACTTATTTTATTGGTCTAACATTGTTATGTGTAGGAACTATTATTGGTAAAAGTCCCTATGATTTAATTTTATATTTTATTGCGTTATTATTTTTTATCATAAGTATTATTCTTACGATAAAAGAGTATAAGAAATTGAAATAGAACGATATTATAACTAATATGTGTTTATGGTATAGCGCTATAGTCTAAGTTATTAACTTAGGCTATTTTTATTTTATTTGGTATTGAAAAAAGTAAATTATTATTATATAATATATATATAAATAAAAGAAAGAGAGAGATAATAATATGAGCGAAGCAGGAAAAAGACAAGTAAAAGCAATTTTTTGGATTTTTGTATTAATGATGTCCGCTTTATTTTTTCAATCAGATAGTCAGCTAGTAATTTTTCTAACTTTATTGGTAGACGGATATATTTCTGCGGGTATTATTAAACTGTTGTATAAATCATATAAATTATATAAAGAAGAAAGTAAGTTAAAATAAAAGGATTAAAAATTGATGATAAATAGTTTTGAAGAAAACTTAAGTATTAAAGAAACTTGGAAAGACATTAAAGGTTACGAAGGTTTGTATCAAGTTAGTAATATAGGTCGAGTGAAAAGTTTAGAACGAACATCTATTGATAAGAGAGGACATAAACATCATACAAAAGAACGGATTTTGAAGACAAGGACAGACAAAGCAGGTTACTTACGGGTCAACCTCTATGATAGTTGCGGTAAAATGAAAAGATTCCTTGTTCATCGCCTTGTCTGCGAAGCTTTTCACGAGAATCCTAAAAGCAAAACAGAAGTTAACCATATTAACGAAGATAAGTCAGATAACAGAGCTTGTAATTTGGAATGGGTTACTAGAAAAGAAAACTGCAACCACGGTACACGTAATGCAAGAACAGCTAAAGCCCAAAGTAAATCAGTCGGTCAATACACACGTGACGGAAAACTAATCAAAGTTTGGCAATCAACCAATGAAGTTGAAAGACAGCTAGGGTTTAACCACAGTGCACTCAGCAGGGCAGCACGAGGTAAACAAAAACCGCTTACGGATACTGGTGGAAGTATATTGATGAAGAAAAGTAGTTTATATTACCGACAAAAAAGAAGACTAATTTCTTAGTTTTCTCTCACAATTTTATAGAAAGGCATTTCTTACAGAAAGTAATTTAGTAATATTTTTAGTAATTATATTTTTTCTATGATTATTAAGTTATTGCAGTACTAAAATCATATAAACTATAAAAAAAGGATTAGTTAATTTTACTAGTCCTTTTTCTTTATGTAACTTTATATTTCGTATAACTATATTTCACATAGATATCGAATAAATAACGCTAAAATCCCCAAGCTGAAAGTCCTTGTGCATTGTAGCATTTAACAGCTGCTGCGATTTGTTCTTCTATTGTGGAAGTTGGACCCCACCCCTTCATAGTTTGTAAGAGGCCACTTGCGCCAGAAGGATTTTTTGCTGTAGGGTCTCCGTTACTTTCTTTTGATATAATAGTCTCCCAAGTTATGTGTGATACTCCAGTGAGTTCTTCTAAACGTTTCGCTACATAAGCGCCTATATGTCCAGCAGTATTCCCATTAGATAATCTAACTGTTGGTGTATAGTTTAAATAGTTTTCATCATTAGTATCAGGTAATGTTTGATTAGCTTGCTCTAATTTAGCCTTTTCTTGTTTCTTTTGTTGCTCTAGAGCTTGCTGTTGTCTTTGAGCTTCTAAAGCCTTTTGCTCTTCATCTTCTTTAGTTTTAGTATCAGAAAAACCTTTATATTTAACTTTTATAACTTCAAAAGAAGAAAGAGTTTTATTATTATCGAGTTCTTCCTTACCAGCAGATTTTTGTTGGTCTGTAAGATTTAAGGATTCTATATAATTTTTGCTATCTTCTCTTTTATTATTTATATCGGTAGAAGAAATTATATTTATAGTTCTTTTACTGAATTGCTGTAAAAGTTTAGAATCTTGATTAATTTTATCTTCAGAAAGGGCTTTAACTTTTGTATCAGCGTGGGCTGAATGTGTTCCTAAACTAAACAAAGATAGTAAGAGACCCGTTCCAAAAGTTAGGCGTTTCTTAAATAATTTCAATTAAAAAATCCTTTCATTTAGGAATTGTTTTTTAGGAATTCCTATTAATAATATATATAATAATATCACAAAACAAAACGAATATCAAGATTAATAAAACACTACTATTTTTTTAAAAAAATTATCAGAATTATATGTTATATAAGTAGTACACTCTAAAATCGATTCTAAGGTATCTAGGAGCTTCTCTAAGAAGTTTTAGAGTCTTCTGAGTATAATTATATACCAAGAGTCTAAGCGTTCTTACAGAGCCTTTTAGACCCTTAGGATTCATTCTATTTATTTTTTATATATCTATAAAAATTGAAAAATATAAATAAATTTTAAAAATTTTTCAAAAAAGACTTGACAGTTAGTAATTAATGTTGTAATATATAATTGTCCTTCGTAATCAAGAGTGTCTCGCCAAATTTCACTCTTCATTATTTGCTCTTTTCTAAAAGACGTTTCGAGAAATCGAGACGTCTTTTAGTTGCTGTGATACTTACGTTTTTATACTAGTAAAAATCAATATTTTAGTGTTATGTAAAATCAATTCTGAGAGTGAATTTTAATCGGTCAAGTACAGTACATCATAGACGTTAAAAATGGGCAAAAATGGGACAAAAAACCTGCAAATTTCTTCGATATAACGTGTACAAAATCAACGAGAGGAAAATCTTAAAATGTAATTTTTTACATATATTTTCATAAAATAAAAGGCTAGTAAATAAACTAGTCTTTTTACGTGTCTCTAAAGTTAGATATTATCCTGATTATTACTAGTAAAGACTTCCCTATGAAAATAAATATGTCTATTATAGGTGAGGAAGATATTCTTTCTAATATAAATATTGGTGAAAATTATTCTTTATTAAGAAAAAAATCTGAAGTTTATATATATCCTACTGAAATGAAGAACCTTTTAAAGGAATCAATAGAGAAAAAAGAAAAGATTTTAAATAAGAAAAATATTTTTAATGACAATACAGAATTTTTCTCTTTTATATCTTTCTTTTGTTTCATCATTCTTTTCTTTGATGTATTGTGCTTCTTTCTAGAAGATACAACACAAAGCACTGTAGTCAGAGTCTTCGACATTGTTGGTTTAAATTCATTTACTCTATTTCTCGTTTCTCTATTATTTATGGCTGTGTTAGATGACAAATATGACTTAAACTTATCCGGAAAACCGATTCCTTTTACGCTATTTCTCACTCTCACATTTATTCTCTCACCTATAAATGCTCTAATTTATATGATTTTCTTTGCTAAAGAAGCTATTAGGGAAATAAGAAAAGATTATAATTATAGCGAAAAAGAGATGAAAGATATAGAAGACCTAAAAGAGTTACTAAAATATTTACCACAATCTGTAAAAAATATAGTTCTAGCAGAAAAGATATCGTTTTATTAAATATATAAAAATAGACCTATATAAAGGTCTATTATTTTTTGTTATACAGACGTTAGATATTGAAAAGTAAAAAAGGAGTTTCGGTTATGCCACGTTACCATATAAGTATTAATAATGAATTAGTCCCTTGTTTTGCTAAAATAAAATGTAGACGTGCACGTCCTGAAGAACATTTTGATAATAAAGAAGAAGGTCTTGCTTACGTAGATAAATTAAATGAGCTAGAATCTGATTATATATCTATATCAAGACAAGAACCTTATATTACTAAAAAAATTAGTGATATAGTAGATAAGATTGATTCTTGTTACTTAGACGGTTTGGAGTATCGAGTTAAGTCTCTTGGCTCTACTAGAGAAAAAGTATTAATAAGAAAAGAAGCTAATTCTATTAATGAATTATTTGATGTGGTTCGTTACACTTCCGTGAGTAAAACTAAAGATTATATTAAAAATAAGGATAAAGTTCTAAAATATTTAGAGAAGAAAGGATTTGCTATATATCAAGAAAAAAATACTTGGCTCAGGAACGGATACAAAGGGATTAATGTTAAATTAATAAGTCCGGATAATGTAAAATTTGAGCTTCAATTCCATACTGAGCAGTCCTTAGAAGCAAAAGAGAAAGTACACAAATATTACGAGGAGCAGAGATTGCCGTCTACAACAGAAGAACGCAAACGAGAATTATCTATAATTATGAACCAAATTTTCAATGAAGTCCCAAATCCTTACGAGTAGTAGAGCTTCTAAAAATCTTGTTAATAAAATATATATATGATATAATTTTAAAAACGAAAATATGAATACAAAATTAACAAATATTACAAAAATTACAAATACGAAAGAAGGAAAAATGTCAAAAAGTTTAGAGCAAAAAGAGGATAAAATAAAAGAAGAGATATGGCGAGATATAAAAGGTTACGAAGGTTTGTATCAAGTTAGTAATAAAGGACGTATTAAGAGCTTGAAGCGAATTATCAATGGGAGAAACGGTTTAAAACGACATATAAAAGAGCGAATTTTGAGTCCTTGTGCAGACCAAAGCGGTTATTTGCTGGTCAAACTCAGCGATAGCAGTGGTAAGCACGCTTAAAGTTCATCGCCTTGTCTGCGAAGCATTTCATAAGAGCCCTAAAAATAAGCCTTGCGTAAATCACATAGATGAGAATAAAGCAAATAACGTAACAAGTAACCTTGAGTGGTGCACGGTCAAAGAAAACTGCAAACACGGTACACGCAGTGCAAGAAGTGCTAAAGCTCGAAGCAAACAGGTAGGTCAATACACGTCTGAAGGCAAGCTAATCAAAATTTGGCAATCGACCATTGATGTTCAAAGACAGCTTGGGTTCGACCAAGGGTCTATCAGCAAAGTCGCACGAGGCAAACTAAAAACAGCATACGGCTACGTATGGAAATATATTGATGAATAATAATAACCTATATTACAGATAAAAAAGAAGACGAAATTAGTCTTCTTTCACAATTTTATAAAAAATCTTGACAACTTAATATATATATTATATAATATATTTATAAAAAAGAAAGAGAGATAAATATTATGAATAAAATGAAAGGTTTTTATAAATTATTAGATAAAGACCATAAGAATCAATTAGTAGTAGAAAATGAAAAAGAAACATATTTAATTCGAGTAGCCTTCTGTAAGATTACTTTAGTTCCTTTTTCTCTAGTTCCATACTATATGTACGATACAGAAGAATTTGAGATGTTTGAAGAATTAGAAGAAGACGAATTTAATATTCTCCTCGCTAAATATATTGCAAAATCCGTTCATAAAGGTCAAACCGATAAAGCTGGAGCAGATTACTTTGCGGGACATTTGACGACTGTGGCTAATGGTGTTAATAATAATAAAGCTAAAGCAATAGCATACTTACACGATTCTTTAGAAGATACACCACTTACAACTAAAGAACTATTAAAAGTCTTTGATAAAGATATTGTAAAAGCTGTTAAAGTTCTTACTAAACCTAAAAATGTAAAATATCTTACATATATTAGAAATGTAAAAACTAATCCTTTAGCTAAAGCAGTAAAACTTTCTGATTTACGTAATAATTCTGATTTATCACGTCTACCTAAAATTACCGAAAAAGATTTACAACGAAAAGAAAAATATGAAAAAGCAATCAAAATCCTTGAAAATTAATACACCTTTATTTATTTCAAATCATTATAAAGATATAGAGAATTATACTTATGACAAGAAAAAATACTCTATTATGAGTATTGTCCGTAATAACCAGCTCGAGCATTACCTAGTAACGAAAAAAGAGGATAAAGATTTTTCTAGATTTTTTAGTTACGTTAACTATGAAATTAATAAAACATTACAAGTATTACTTCAAATTGCTATAGGTTTTTGTTGGTTACAGACTGAACCAGAGCCATACAAATACTTCTTAGGTAAAATGATAAGTTGGTTCTTTTACTATATTTTAGTAGATTTTATTTATAATATTATTCGTAAATATTTATTAATAAAAAAATTAGAAAAAACTGATAAATTGGATTTTCTACTAGGTCTAATTAATGAATGAATATTTGGAAGAAAATGGAATTTATTATCCAGAATTTTCTATAGAGTATCGGTCTGAGCTTGGAGAAGAAGTTTCTACTATGGAGAGCAACGGCGTTCGATTTATTATTGCAGAAGCAGAAGAATCGTGGTAAATAGTAAAAAATAGAGAGACTTGTTTTAAGTCTCTTTTTTCTATTTTTACGAATCGATTCTAAGGGGTCTAGAAGGCTCTGTATGAACGTTTAACACTTGGGAATATAATTGCTCTAAAAGCTCGTAGAGAAGCTCCTAGGTGCCTTAGAATTGATTCTAGAGTGAACTGCCTAGTAAAGTTGGTATTTTTAATAAAATTTTAGGCATAATTCTATTATATAAATTATAAAATGCCGATAGGAAACTGCCGACTGCCTAAGGTCTTAAATATTCCGCTTCGGTTAAAATTCAGTTTCTTTGTTATGCAGTTTCATTATTTATTCTAAAGTGTAGAATCTAATATAACATAGCTTTCCTTTATGCAGTTTCTTTTTTAATTATATTTAAGTTATCTTTTGTCTTATTATAAAGAAAATATGTTATTTCTGAGTGTTCTTACTAAGGAGTCTTATAAAATAACAAGAATTCTTTCCTTTTGTTGTTTTATTCTAGTAATCTATTTTGAAGTAATGTAACATTTATAGGCTTTTTTATTTAGTAAATAAAATAATGAAGTTTACTAAAGAATATAATTTAGGGTTTTAGGTTAACCTTTTAATATCGGAACTTATTTTTACTTTTTATTTACTCTAGAAAAATCTCATTAGATATTATTTAGTTACATTGTTTTCTGTAATCATATATTCTATATTTTAATATACATAATTAACTCTCTTTATAATTTCAGATTATGATTAAACTAGAAATCGAGGAATCGGTTCGGTGGTGCGCACCTCACCTCTTTCCTCTACTCGCTTCGCTCGTTAGCTCTTTTTTGTTGTTATTAAAAAGAATTTGTTCTTTCTAGACTCTTTAAATAATAACTTCACAATAATAACAACATTCATTCTTCTTTATTAAGAAACTCAGTAATTCATTATTTAGTTAATTAAGACATAAAAAAGAAAACAATAAAAACACACTCAAAAATTAACGAACGTAGTGAGTCTAATCTTAAATAAAGGAATTACTTGTTAAAAAGAGTTCCAAGAAACGAACGCACTTCGTTTCTGAACTCTTCTAAAGTAACGTAATTAAAAAGTATCATTTATCTATAAACTATATTTTATAAATCTTATAAATATCTAAAATAAAGAATCTTAATTTATTAAGGTTCTTTTTATCGTTTACTTAATTATTCAGAATATTTATCTATTTATATTTTATTTATCTATATATATAATATAATATAAGGAAAAGGAATTTTAAAGTTAAGAATCCTTTCATATCAAGGGTTCAGGGTCAAAACACTCTTGCGGAATTGACAGTTTTTCGACCCCACTTTTTGAGGAAGGGGGTTTGAGAGGTTTGGATAATAGAATTTTCAGAATCTATGAATAACATATTTATCAATTTAATAAAAACAAATAAAACGCTCCGATTAGATAAAGAATCTTGAAATTTTTATATCTAGATAATAGAAAAAATGAAATACTAGTATCTAAGGAGCAGGAGTCTTCATAACCTCTGAAAGTTTATGATAATAAACTTTTAGAGGGAATTAAGACGACATAATATAAGACACTTTAGTGGATTATATTATAATATATATAAGGAAATGAGTTTTTAAAGTTAAAAACCCTTTAGTATCAAGGGTTTAGGGTCAAAACACTCTTGCGGAATTTGCAAAAGTTCGACCCCACTTTTTTTCGCACAAAACTCTTGACAACAGACTGTATATGTTATATACTATAATCAGAAAGATGAAAGAGAGATAAATAAAAATGGAAAAACGAGTTGTTAAATATTTTGACTATGATTTTTACAACGTGATGTTAAAATATGGACTTCCTTATGAAACTCATCAAAAACTAGTTAAATTTGCTAACGAGTTCTTAAAAGAACATTTCAACCTAACACTTGAAATTCCTATTAGTTATAATGGTCGCTTAAAAAATACTCTAGGACAATTAGTAATTTCTCCAGTCACTAATCGAGCAATGAAAATCGAACTTAGCAAGAAAGAGGCTATTTCAGCGTTCCTTATGAAAGATTTTAGTACTATTGAAGATGTACTTCGCCACGAACTTTGTCATTATGCTTTATTCCTTATGGATAAACCATTTCAAGACGGCGATAAATATTTTGAAGATACTTTAATTAAAACTAATGCTCCAAGTTCTTACGCAGTCGTTAAGAAAACTAATAATAAAAGATTTATTAAAGGTATTTCTTATTCAACTGTTTATTTAGATGACGATAATAATGAGTATCATTATACAAATCGAAAAGCTAAATTACGATTATATGGAGAAAAATACATTTATGCCGATAGGGTTAAATTGATTATGGTTAAAGAATAGATAATAATACTAAAGGAATTAACCTTTAGTATTTATTTTAGACAAAATTGATAAAGATAAAAAATAAAAAGCTGTACAAAAAGTATAGCTTTTTATTTTGTCTGTATATTCGAGAGCGAAAGCAATTTTTAAAAAGAGATGATTCCCTTCTAAATTTTACCAATTCCCAAAAGTGGGGTCGAAAAACTGTCAATTCCGCAAGAGTGTTTTGTCCCTAAACCCTTGATACTAAAGGATTTTTAAGTTTAAAAACTCATTTCCTTATATATATTATAATATATGTATCATATATATATTTATAAATAGAATATAAATATTCTGAATTATTAAGTAAATAATTAAAAAGAACCTTAATAAATTTAAGATTCTTTGTTGTAGATATTTATAAGATTTATAAAATATAGATAATAGATAAATAGAGTATATAAAAATTTCGTCACTTTAAAGAGTTCAGAAACGAAGTGCGTTCGTTTCTTGGAACTCTTTTTAACAAGTAATTCCTTTATTTAAGATTAGACTCACTACGTTCGTTAGCTTTAATGTGTGTTTTTATTGTTTTCTTTTAAGGTATTTATATTTTAAGATGTTGAATTACTTACTGAGCTTCTTAA
>JGI24710J26742_10002120_pt1 | contig 17808 bp, 17 predicted proteins | sample BioPla2DNA2_FD_26742 | JGI IMG/M metagenome (IMG submission 26742) | reverse complement strand
AACATTTTACCTGTTTCTTTATAATATTCAATTTTATCATTTAGCATTTTATTATAAATAAATCTACAACAACCAAATGTCTTTGCAAAGAATTCTTGAGGTTGGGCGACTTCTTGCAAAGTTCAGTTAAAAAAACCTCTTAATCCATTAAAGCTTAAGAGGTCACAATTGAACATAATTATATGATTCAACACCCCCCTATCTCTCGTAGAGTCCATGGTGTTATTTGCGGGCAGGTCTTCTGACTTAAGCTCATCGACATACTTCACGCCTTCCCGGAAAACCAGTGGCAATTCTGTGAAGTGCCTCACTCATACAGCGGCGGGACCGTGCAGGAATCTCACCTGCTTCCCATTTCTACTGCATATTAAAATGCAGAAACCCGTAAATAAAACTATTAAACTGTATAAAACCTATCACATGCTAAAAATTTTGTCAATATAAAATAAACGGCTACATTTATGCCTTTGTTCCGCATTCGGGACAAAACTTAGCACCCGGCGAAAGCTTTACTCCGCAATTACCACATGTAATTTCCTGTGACTGGGATGCTCCGCATTCAGGACAGAATTTAGTGCCCCGGGATATTTCCTGGGTACATTTAACACACTTGACCTTCTCAACCCCAAGGGATTTTCCACAGTTCGGACAAAATTTAGTACCTGATGGAGCCTTTGCATTACAGCCGGTACATGTTATTTCTTGGTTGGCGTTGGAATACGGATTGTATTGAGGGGGCTGCTGATTCATCTGACCGCTGAATACATTCCCCATCATATTGCCAATAGCCGCACCTGCACCAAGCCCTGCACCCATTCCAGCAAAAGATCCGCCACCTTCGTTGGCAGCCGCCGTATTCATGGCATCTAAAGTTCTCCTCTTTACATATCTGTCCATGCCACCCATTAAGTTTATTTGTGCACCTTCCTGATAAGCCTTTCGAAGTTCTTCTGGAAGTATTAGTGCTTCAACACTGAGCTCTACCAAATCAAGCCCGAGTGAATTGAACTTACCTATAACAGATTGCTTAACCAATTCTGCAAATTCAAGAAGATTGCCCTGCATTTCAAAAAACGATGTCTTAGACTCCGATACCGCATCCTTAAGATGCTGAACAATATATGATCTTAACGTGTTTGATAAATCGTTTGTTGCAAGGGTTCCCCTGGTTCCCGATACCTCTTTTAAAAACTTGCCCGCATCAGCCACTCTGAAGGAATACATTCCCCTTGCACCAACTTCAATTGGTCCAAACATCGGATCCAACATCGGCAGGGGCGATTGGGTACCCCAATGCTGATCACTGAACTGCCTTGTGTTTATAAAATAAACCTCTGCCTTAAAAGGTGAATTAAAACCGTATTTCCACGATTTGAGCTTTGTCAAAACCGGCATGTTTTCTGTTATCAGCTCATACCTTCCCGGTTCAAAAATATCAGCAATTTGTCCCTCGTTTACAAACACTGCTGTCTGTGATTCCCTGACCGTAAGCTGTGCCCCCATTTTAATTTCTTTGTTCTGTACAGGAAAACGATATAATATGGTATCCGCACTTGAATCCGTCCACTCAATAACTTCGATTAATTGTCCTTTAATAAAATCCATTAAGCCCATGCCAAGCACCCCTCTTTTAATAAATTTATTAGCTAAAAATGCACTCTATTTCGATTTCTGTCCGCTAAATCAAAGCATATATAATATATATTTTATCATAGAACGATGACAATGCAAACCACTTTTCCGCCTTAAATCATACATCTTATTTGTATTTTGTTTTATAAAATCAAAATTTTATGTGTATAATAAAGGATGTATATTATTTATAGTGAAGGAAAATGTAGAAGAAACATTGTGAAGCAAGTTGTAGAGAATGTTAATACGATACAGGAAGGGATAGTATTGTCCGAGATGAATTTTGATTTTTAAAGTAAACTTTGATTTTATTTTTTTCAATGGTATAATTATTTATGAAAAAAAGAAAAAGGCGGTAGTTATGAAACGATTAGTCAAGCGTAAAAAGAGGGAATATTGGTCAATTATGGTAGTCCCCCATAATACGGATGAAATTAAAGTGTTTAAAATTTCGTCATTAAAGTATAAGCTATTAACTCTGGGAACCGTTACACTGACATTCTGTGTTTGCTTGGGACTATTGATTACATATCTGGCAATTACAAACCGAACATTGTATGAAGATAGGGAAAACATTATTGCAGTTAATAAACAGCAGAAGGATCTAATAATGGAAAAGCAGGAAACCATCGAGTCCTACATTAAAAAAATAGATAAACAGGATGAGTTGACTAGGGATTTCACAAACCTTTATAAAAATATGGCAACACAATATATTGATCACCAAATGGAAGGCCTTACCGCAACCCGCTCCGGTGGCAAAAGGGATGATCGTGCCTTTATTAATGACATAAACAGGCTTAAAAACATTTTGGACAACCTTGAGCAAGCCAATGACGATGATCCGGAAATGGTGAGCGAATTAAGTGAAACCCAGGCAAAACTTAAAGAGTACATAGATGCAATACCAACCCTATGGCCTGCCACCGGTAGGATAAGCTCCGAATTCGGCATCCGTTCCGATCCCTTCAACCACTATATTGAAAAAAAACATAACGGTCTTGATATAGCCGCAGACTATGGATGTGATATAAAGGCTTCTGCCAGCGGCAATGTGGTTTTTTCCGATTACTACGGCAATTACGGAAATTGTGTAATAATAAACCATGGATACGGTTTAAGTACATTATACGGTCATTGCTCGGAGCTGTGTGTCAAGGTCGGTCAATCCGTGAAGAAGGGTGATGTGATAGCAAAGGTTGGCAGTTCCGGGAGAAGTACCGGACCGCATTTGCATTTTGAAGTAAGAATTAACGATGTTCCTACCGATCCCCTTGAATATCTTGATAATAATTAGTTTTGGCAAGCACTAATTTACATACTTTTGTATTTGGGAGGTAAAAATGTTTAATAAAAAAGAGGTAAGTAATCCAGATGTTTTTGATACACTAATTGGTATTAATTCAACCTTTGAAGGCAATATTGAAACCAATGGTACCTTAAGGGTCGATGGTAAAATAAATGGAGACCTTAAGGTAAACGGCGATGTTTTTATCGGAAAAGATGCTGTTGTCAATGGTAACATATTTGCAAAAAACATACACATTTCCGGTATAGTACAGGGAAATGTAGAGACAAAGGAAACACTAAAAGTTTTGTCAACAGCAAAGCTTTACGGAGATATTTGTGTTAATAGTCTCATAACTGAGGAAGGAAGCATCTTTGAAGGAAAATGCAAAATGACAGCAGGAGCCTCTAACGGTGAAGACACCAAAAAAGGCGATTTAAAAAAGAACGATGCAGTAAAACATAAAAAAACCGCAAAACCATGATATAAACTTCAGCCCTGTTTAACGGCACTAATATCCATACATGTCAAGATATATATCTTCATAGGAACCCCTGTAATAGTATGGAACATCGCCAATTATTACCGTTTCTGCTACCGGTATGCATGTTATTATTTCTGTATTCTTTTTTGTAAAGGGTATAACTATCCCTACCATGGTCTTAACCTCAAGATATATTCTATGTCTTGTCTGGTTGATTCCTGCACTGGTAAACTCCGATTTAAAATCGGTTTCCACGCTGCCGGAGGGAATTACTTTTACGCCAATATTAGGTCCTTCGGCAGAAAATACAGAATTACCAAATATTACACCAATGGGTATTGATATTCTTTGGTTTTTTAACTCTGAGAGATTTTCTTGAATGTCAAGAGATAAATTGGCAAATATCTTGTTTAACCTTACTATATCGGTTTGTATTGAGTTGATTCTATTCCTTTCATCCCTGTTTATAATTATAATATCTTCGTAGTTTATGCTGTCGGGAAAATTCTCATTAACAGCATTACTCACTACATTGTTTATTATGGATTTTGTTTTATGTTCCGAAATTTCTATGACACTGTGTCTTATTTTTGACTCAGCAAGAAAAATAAAGACAACAATAAAAATAAAAATAGCAGCAAGAACTATATAAAGTCGCAATCTCTTCCTGTTTCGTTTTAAATACCATAAACGCCGGTAATTATTGGTTCTTTTCCTCATAAAAGACCCTCCCCACTTATATTATGCTAAGGGCATGCCTTTTGTGATACTTTTTTACTTTTGAACATAAAGTGTTAAGGATGCATTAATAAAATTCTTAATCATAATTGCTTTTTATGTTATAATGTAATAAGTTTAGACAAAATTTATTTAGTACATAAAAAAGAAATATTGGTGACAATTAGTTTTTTTATTAACAAAGGAGAGGAGCTTTTATGGACTCTAAAACAAAAACTGTTTCTAGAAAAGTTCAAAGAAGCAGTAAAAAACAAATAGTCCGCAACATATTCAGGGTTATATTGAAGTTTGTTAAGTTTGCATTTATTTTGGGTGCTTTATTTTTATGCCTAGCCGGAGGTATACTGGCTGGTATGACGGTAGCTTATATAAGTACTGCTGAAGAACTTACTCAAGATCAAATTATGCTGACAGGGTTTACTACACGGGTATATGATTGCCACGGCAATGAGATTATGGCTCTGCAGGGAAATAAGAACCGTGAAAAGGTTGAGTTTAAAGACATACCTCAGGATTTAAAGGATGCCTTTGTTGCAATAGAAGACAAACGGTTTTACGATCACCCGGGCATAGACGTAAAAAGAATAGCCAGTGCCGTAAAGAATTTCTTCATTCCCGGAGCATCATCCCACGGCGGAAGCACCATCACACAACAGGTAATAAAAAACCTGACCGGTAACGAAGACCGCTCTGTAAAACGAAAGGTTCAGGAATGGTGGATTGCCCTTCACTTAGAACGCAAGCTAAGTAAGGATGATATCCTTGAGCTTTATTTAAACCTTATATATATGGGTCAAAACTGCTACGGAGTACAAGCTGCGGCACAAACATATTTCGATAAAGATGTCTCGGAACTCACCCTTGCAGAGTGTGCTTCCATTGCCGGTATTACCAACTTACCCGGAAAATATGATCCCTTTTTAAAGCAGGGTAAAGAAAACAATATTAAGCGTCAAAAGGTAATCTTGAAAGAAATGTTAGACCAGGAAAAAATAACTCAGGCTGAATATAATAAGGCCATTAAAGAAGAGCTTCATTTTGCAGAATCCAACAAACGTTCTTCGGAGTCTGCCAGCAATCAACCTTACTTTATAGATCAAGTGGTGATCGATGTAAAAAATGATCTTATTAAGCTGGGTTACTCAGAAGAGTTGGCCTTAAAGACCATTTACAATAATGGACTTAAAATATACACCACCATGGATCCGAAGATTCAACAAGCCATGGATGAAGTATTTCAGAATGAAGAGTATTTCACAAAAATAAACAAAAAAACCAGCCAGACTCCACAGGCTGCTATGGTTATAATAGATGGTAACGGATATGTCCGTGCCCTCTATGGTGGCTCCGGTCAAAAGATAGGTGCACCACTAAACAGAGCATCCGACCCTCGGGTAGAAAGACAGCCGGGATCTACCTTTAAGCCCATAGCAGTGTATGGTCCTGCTCTTAATGAAAGAAAGATAACCGCTGCCACGGTAATCGATGACATTCCGGTGTATTTTCAGGGAATAGACAAAAGTCCCTATCCTTTGAACGATAACCGTGCATATGCCGGACTTACAAGCATTCGAAACGGTTTGAGAAGGTCTGTAAATGTTCTGGCTGCCAGGGTATGGCAGGAAATATTGGGACCGGATTTATCTCTTAAATACTTAGATAAAGTCAACATAAACAGGGATGATGAGAGATACCTTTCTCTTGCTTTAGGAGGACCTAGAAAAGGAGTTAATCCATTGCAGATGGCGGCAGCATATGTGCCTTTTATGAGCAAAGGAATATATCATGAACCTGTTACGTATACAAAAGTTCTGGATATGAACGGAAATGTCATCATCGAAAAGAAACCGGAAAACCGCATTGTCTATGATGAAGCAACCGCATATATAATGGCTGATATGATGAAGGATGTTGTAATAAGCGGAACAGCCTCCGATATCGGTCGATTACAGGGCGGAAAAATGCCTACCGCCGGTAAAACCGGTACTACCGGCAACAATTACGATAAATGGTTTGTAGGATTTACTCCTTATTATGCAGCTGCCGCTTGGTACGGCTATGACTATAATGTCAGCATTTCTAGCAATGAACAAAGCAGAGTACGAAAAATTTGGAAAGCTGTTATGGAAAAAGCCCATGAAGGCTTGGAACCGATAGAGTTTACTGTACCTGAGGAGGGTCTTGTCAAGAAAAGGATATGCGTTTATTCCGGAAAGCTCGCAACAGATTTGTGCTCTCACGATCCAAGAGGTTCTGCTGTTAGAGAGGAATACTTCTTAAGGGGAACAGAACCTTGGGACGAATGCGATGTACATGTTTCGGTACAAATATGCAAAGACTGCACCGACGAATCGGGAAATTGCAAGCTTGCCGGCCCCTATTGTCCAGAGGATTCGAAGGAAGAAAAGGTGTTTATAAAACGTCCCGTACCATATGTTCCAACCAAACCCGGTGAGCAGGCACCTTCTGATATTAAGTATGAGGCACCCAAGGAAACATGCGATACACATGAATATGACGCCAGTGAAACAAATAATGATGTACCCTATGACAAAACATTATTGCCTCCAAGTACTAATAACGACCATGATGAGACGCTGTTCCCGTGGTTCTTTAATAGAGACCGCGACGGGCACAGGTAGAAGCTGCATATTTAAAATCCCAGGAGTACCAAACCCCTGGGATTTTATCATTATTCACCCCTCATTCATACCTCAGTGACTCTATAGGATCCAAATCTGCCGCCTTCTTTGCAGGATACACGCCAAATATCAATCCTAAAAGCACCGAGCCCATAAATGCCATAATAATAACGGGCAAATCGACAACTGGCGGAATATTAACCATCTGGGCGATTATATTTCCTCCGATAACTCCAAGAATAATTCCTATAAGGCCACTTATCCCAGTCATAATAATGGACTCTGTAATAAACTGAAGAACTATGTCTCTCTTCTGAGCCCCTAAGGCCTTCCTTATACCAATTTCTCTTATCCTCTCAGTTACCGATACCAGCAATATATTAATAATACCTATTCCCCCAACGATAAGGGTTATTACTGCTATAACAAGCAGAACTCCGGATATTACTCCAATTATACTGGAGAATATCTTTTGAGCATCCTGCGTGCTATATGTTATATAAACATCTTCTTTTCCCTTGTTAAGTTCTAAAGCTCTAACTATCCTATTGCCAACCTCAGTATAATCCACATCATTATCCAAACTAACCATTATAGAGTCAAGTTTTTTATTGTTATAATACATTTGCTGAACTGTAGTGATTGGCATATAAACATATGTGGGCATGTTTTCATTGTCCAGCATACCTGCCATCAGATCATTTTCTGCTTTAGTCACTCCAATAATTTTTAGGTTATAATTGGATCCTGAGGGTGTTTTAAGCCTGACAATCTCACCTACAACATCCGTCTTGTTAAAATACCTTTTGGCAAAATACTCATCAACCACTACGACCTTAGCCCTTAAAGAAACGTCAAAATCACTTAAAAACCTGCCTGCCGCCATTTCCATAGGGGTAAAATCCTTATACTGTGCTGTTGTTCCGTAAACCAAAGCGTCTCTGGTTTTTGTATCCATCCTTAATGTACCCATACGTTGAATATATGTTGAAACGTTCTTTATTTCCGGTGCAGCCTTTTTAATTGTCTCAATATCTTCAAGCCGAAGCCATTCCTCATTTTCAACAGTCAAATTCTTATAACCAATCTGAAGCAGATTGGCACCGATCCTTTCAAATTGGCTGTCAATATATTCCTCGGTAGCGTTTCCGATTGCCATTATTGTAATAATCGAAAATACTCCCATAATAACGCCCAGCATGGTAAGAATGGATCTGAGCTTATTTGCTCTAAGGCTTTCAAGAGCCTGCACAAAACTCTCTAAAAAGCTCATCTAAAAACACCTCTTTCATTATTCTAGTATTCTTACTTTAGATCCATCCTTGTGGAATGATTGAGGATCATCTACAATAATGTCGCCTTCCGTAAGTCCGTCTAAAACCTCAGCCATCATATCCGAAATAATACCCAGCTTAACGTCCTGACGAACCATAACACCCTTTTCCTCATCTACCTTCAATACATATTCGTTTTCATCCTTATCGATCTTTAGTGCTCCTATAGGCACTACAACAATATCATTTTTTTCGAAAGTCATTATCTGACAGTCAACTGATAATCCGGGCTTGAGTGCGTCATTGGCATTGTCTATTGAGATAACAATCTCAATCACTACCTCTTCTCCACCGGAGGATATATTTTTCTTTGCTACAGGAGATATGCTATCAACAACTCCTAAGACCTCCGTATCCTCTTCAATGGCATCACCTGTAATTACAACCTTTTGACCTTCTTTAACATCCTTTATGCTGTATTCATTTATTTCCGCCTTAACCTGAAGCTTATCCAGATTAACGATCTTAAATACCGGCTGAACATTGCTGGTGTAAGCCCCTTCCTTAATGTTCATCTCAACAATAACTCCATCTACAGGACAAATCATGGATTCCTTTGCATCATTAATTCTTTTTTCAAGTTCAGCAATACCAAGTGTAGTTGCCCTGAGGTTCTCTTCCTTTACATCCCGGTCAACATCCCTGCTCTTAATAGCAGCATTATAAGAAACCCTTGCATTTTCCAGTGCCGTTTTTGCATCCGTTACAGCCTTTTCTGCCATATCTAGGTCATTTTTCGATATAGCCTGTGCCTCAAACAGCTTCTTGCTTTTTTCATAATTCTCTTCACAATCACTAAGTGCCTTCTCTGCACTCTTGACTGCAGACTCTGCCCTTTTTATCTCGGCATCTATAGTTGGAGAATTCTTTGAAAGTTCTTGAACTCTCTTATTTATTTTCAACTTATCCAACTCATTTTCAAAAGTTTCAATATCCAGCTCCATTAGCTGCTGCCCTTTTTTAACCTCCTGGTATTTATCCACCAAAAGCTTGTTTACCTTTGTAGGGTTGTCAACATAAATGTCAAAGGACTCGATCTCTTCCACAATTCCTGACGCTGTTATGGAAGACGAAATACTGTCTTTCCCGATTTCCGCAGTTTTTACGCTGTATACAGTCCCCTGGCTAAATACATCGGACATATTGTTGCTAATTAAATAACTTAAACCTATAAGCCCTCCAATTACAGCGACAATAATTATTACAACCATTATCTTTTTCATGTTACTGCCTCCATTTCAATCCTGAGTTTTTTCATAACCTCTTTTGCATCAAGAGGCTGTTGCACCCTGACATCAGTCATTAATATTCCATCGCGAAAGCTTACTATCCTGTTGGTATGGTTTGCTATATCAGGCTCATGTGTAACTAAAACTATTGTTACTCCTTCCCTGTTAAGCCCTTGAAACACAGCCATAATTTCTTCGCCCGAAAAACTATCTAAGTTACCCGTTGGTTCATCCGCCAAAATAATAGCGGGATCATTTACAAGGGCTCTTGCAATAGCTACCCTCTGCTTTTGACCGCCGGACATCTCATTGGGCTTATGGTGCATCCTGTCCTTAAGGCCTACCCTTTCTAAGGCATTTTCCGCCTTTTTTCTTCTTTCCTTCGAACTTGTCTTTGCATATATCATCGGAAGCTCAACATTTTTAAGTGCCGTCATTCTCGGAAGAAGATTAAAGGATTGAAATACAAACCCTATTTTTAAATTCCGAATCCTTGCCAGTTCAACCTCATTCAATTCCGATATATTCATTCCATCTAGGAAATAACTACCTGACGTTGCCCTGTCAAGGCAACCCAATATATTCATAAGAGTCGATTTCCCCGAGCCTGAAGGACCCATAACCGATAGCAGCTCACCCTTTTCCACCGATAGGTTTACCTTCTTTAGGGCTCTAACTTCAATCTTTCCGTTTTTGTATACCTTATCTAAATTTTTGATATCTATTATCATTTAAATCACATACCTTTTCATTTTTCATAATAACATTTTTGGCATAATACATAATTTCGGTATAATGCATAATCCTGCCGACATTAACTCTTCCTGTAAGACTCTTTGCCGTTATGGATTCTTAATGAAGTATAATGGTACTTATTTATACAATGCTTCGAACTCAGCCTTCAGAATGTTAAAATCACGTATAGCAACAAAACTTTGATATTTTGCATCAAGACATTTTTCCTTTTGATCAAGTAAAGACTCTTTACTTATTAATCCTTGATCGTATTTTGCCTGAGCACTCTCAAGCTTTTTATCCTGAATTCTTTGCCACTGTGCGGCCAGTTCCAGATTATCCTTGGCTGTAAGAAGATTATTGTATTTATTCCGAATCTCGACCTCGAGATTTGTCTTTGCATCCTCCAAGTCAATTCTTGAAGTTTCAAGGTTTACCTTGTTATCATCATATGAAAAGTTGCCTTCTCTATAGTACTTTTCTGTAATTTCCATGGTTTTTTCCTTAGCTTTGAGGTCTTCACTTTTTTTAAATACTTCAATATTGTTTTCAATTGCCTTCTCAACTACTTCTTTAATACTTATAGGCCTCCATTCATCTAATTCTAATTTGTTTTCTACAGCAATCTCTTCTCCACCAAGTTCGACACTCAGCAATCTTTTGAGTTCAAGATCTGCAATTTCCAGATTCTTTTCCGCCTTATCTCTGTCAATTTCCTTGGTGTCCAGAGCATATTTTACATCATTGAGATCGTTTTCAGTAATCTTTCCTTCTTTATATCGGGCTTCAAACATTGAGTACTTTTCCTTTAGCATTTCCAATTTGGAAGATTCCATCTCCAACTGCTTTTCAGCAAGGAGCTTGTCAAGGGCTGCTTTATAGATATCAAGCTTTAATCTTTTAATATTTTCCTCTTTACTCCTTTTTGCATACTCAAGATTTGCCTCAGCCACCAAAGGTGCAACCTCTTTTTTAATTCCGTTATTGAGCATATCTATTTTGGTTCCGGAAACCAGTTGAAAATCCGCATCATGCTTTGCATCCTCCAAAGCACTCTCTAAAGCCTTTATTTGCAAATCGTCAATTACAGACTGTCTACTGTTTTCCACCGCAAACTTCTGAAAACCGTTAATACTATTTATAAGACCTTTTTCAACTGCCAGAGCTGTTGTGAGAGCAAAAACCACAGGAAGGGTCAAAAACAATATTGTTAGTTTTTTCTTCATACCACACCACCCTTTCTAATACGCCGGTCCGAGACCTGACGCCTCTTCCAGTTTCATGATTTTAGTATTATAACTGTAGACCACAAGTTCAAGACCATTTTGCAATTCTTCTATTCCCAGTGCCACTTCATCGATTACAATTTTAGGTATCAAACCCTGTTCATACTGGTTTTTAAGCCTTTCATAGCTTCTTTTCTGCATATTCAATGTCTCTTGCATATTCCTTAAATTATGTCCCTCTCTTTTTACATCTATATATGCAGACTTAATGTTATTTTCGACATCATACCTAGCTTGTTCAAGCTTTATTTTAAGGGTTTCAAGCTCTCTTGAAACATTCCCATGCTCTTTTCTTACTTCTGTATAAATCTCATTTGCCCGGGCTTTTGTCAGAATCTCAAGATGCTTCTCTTTCACCTCAATCTCCTCAACCAAGCTGGTAATCTCAAGCCTATTTTTCAAGGCCTCCTCAATATAGTAATCTAAAGACTGCAGTTTTAAATTCCTAGAAAATTCGGAGTATAAAAGGGTGTCATAGTGTGTGTCAATAGGAGAACCTATGTACGAATTAACACTCCTTTGCATGTTCTCCCTGTTTCTCTTTCCGGCTTCAACAGCCTTCTTGGCCTTTAGATAATTATATTCCTCTTCTTCAAACTCAATGGGAGAAATCATTCCCTGCTCAAGCTTAAGCTTGCTTGCCTCATATTTTTTCTCCTGAAGCTCAAGCTTTTTAAGACTAATTTGATAGTCCCTATCAGCCTTCATAAAGCCTAGGTACATATCCCTAAATCCCAATGAAAGTGCTTTCCCGGTCACTTTTCTGCTATTATCGGACATGTGCCAATAAAACTTCATTTGAACCGGTAAAAGCTCCGTTTGCTTTGTCAAAAGTACCTGCATATCCGGAGTATAAGCAATAGTGAACTTTCCAAAAGGAGTGTCATATGTAGCCATCTGGGTATCAATGCCTTTGGTTCTCTGAACAGAACTGTTGTACTGATAAAAGGCCTTTCTCTCCGCAAGATTTTGTTTCCTTACGGTTCGATTGTTTTTTAACATGATCTCATTACCCTTGTCATAGGACAAAAAACGATTTTCATCCATTGCGTACGACTGCAAAACGAAGGTTAGCGTTACAGCTATAAGTAGTACAGATATTATTTTTTTCAAGGGATGCCCTCCTTTCATTTCCAAAATAGTTTGCTTTATAGTTTTTTTAATATGCAAATTATATTAATGAAAGCACCAACTGTACCGCAAGAGTATCGCAATAACTTGTAATCAATTCTAGTCCCTTCCTATAAATAACGAACCTATAGTCTTACCCTCTATAATGTCATAAATCACCTTTGGATTATCACCATTTGCAATAACCATGTTAATACCAGCTGCAGTCGCAATCTTAGCAGCCGTCAGTTTAGTAACCATTCCCCCCGTACCCCTTGAAGTTCCAATGCCTCCGGCACATTTCTCCACATCCGGCGTTATCTCCTTTATTACAGGGATAAGATTCGAATTTTCATTTGCTCTTGGATCACAATCGTAAAAACCATCAATATCGGAAAGGATTATAAGCAAATCCGCTTTTACAAGCTTTGCAACAATCGCAGACAATGAATCATTGTCTCCAAACACCCGATGGATTCCCGATTCTATTTCATCCACTGCAACAGAATCGTTTTCATTAACCACCGGTATAATTCCCATTTCCAGTAAGGCCTCAAAAGTATTAATTACATTGACTTTACCGGTCTCATTTTCTACCACATCCCGGGTTAATAAAATCTGCCCTACCGTATGACCATACTCTTGAAAAAACTTTCCATATATATGCATAAGCTCGCACTGTCCAACAGCAGCCACGGCCTGTTTTTCCCTTATGGTTTTAGGCTTACATTCCAGCTTCAGTTTTCCCACTCCAACACCTATTGCCCCCGATGAAACCAGTACCATATCTCTACCCTGATTTTTAAGGTCTGACATTACTCTAACTAGTTTTTCAATCCTGGCAAAGTTCATCTCGCCACTGTCATATGTAAGCGTTGAAGTTCCTACCTTCACCACTACTCTTTTTGAGTTTATTAGCTCCTCACGTATGTTACTATTTTCCATTCCCTTTCCCCTACCCATAATTTATAAAAAATTTAACAACTCTATATCTTATATTGAACACAGAAAAAAATTACATCCCTAGCTATGCATCCAATAGCGATAGAGTATATGATTTTGCAAAAATCGGAATAAGTTAATATAAAATATTTTTTTGCAAAACACATAGTAAAAACATCAATAAGAATATTATACGACTAATAACATGAAATTTCAAAAAAAAACACGAAAAATCAAAGATAATTTTAATCCTTTTAATAAATACAGGTGTTTGCTTTAAAAATGTTAAAGGCTATGTAAAAAACAGTTCTATAATTTTACCAGTTTGATATCTCCCCATGCACCCAAACTGTCACCCACTACAATGAGAACGCCATCCACACCATCAATGGAAGAAGCAAATTCTATCCCCTTTTCAATGTGATGCTTATCTTTGACAACATTTCCGGTTGCAGTTGCAACCGCATCGGATAGTAACGTATCTTTAGATACAATTACTGCCGCATCAGCCTTGCCAAAACTTAGAGAATGCCCCACTGTTCCCGAGGATGTGCATATCCCAAGGGGTGTCTTTTCAGGCATAATCTCAATTGCTATTTTCTCACTGAGCATTGACTTGCCTGCATAAATGCCGACCTTCCTTGGAACGTCGGACTTCATAAAAATGTCGCCCCCGTTTTCAACTATTACCTCATTGCACAGATTCAAAAGCCCCATACCCACAAACTCACTTACAGCCCCGGCAACTGCCGCCATTGGCCCCACTCCCGCCTTTTTTGATGCCTCACACATTCTCCTTACAATATCGGGGGCATCCTTGCTGCAATTAATAGGTTCGAGGCTTTCAAAAAAGCCTTGGTGAGCCGCTATATACTCTTCAATATCCTTCCTGCACTTTAAAACCAGCTCATAGGCTTCCCTATAAAGCTCCCGGTCTGCCCCGATTCGTATGTCGGTCTCCTTTATGCACACATCAAAAAATTTCAGGTTTATACCTTTAAACATGTTTCTGTATTGTCTTTCTTCGTACATATTTGATTATCTCCCACGTGCCTCCACTATATTGACACGCACATGACCTTAAGGGGACATGCCTCCACGCACAACTCACAAATCATGCACTTTTCCTTGTCAAAGGTGAGACTCCAGCTTTCTTTATCCATTTGAAGTGCCCCCGAAGGACATACTGCCGTACATGCCCCGCAGTGAACGCATCCTTCTTCCTGCCAAATTATAGTCTTTGTAAAAAGCTTATACCTTATACCCTGATCCTGAATAAACTTAAGTCCCGCTTCAATATTCCATTCGCTTCCTATTATGTCCACCACAAGCTTCCCCTGCTTATTCAAGCTGATATCCGCATTTAATATATTTATCTGAAGATCATAGTCCTTTATCAAATGATATGTGATGGGTTTGGTTATCACCTCAGCAGGAAAATATAAAGAAACCTTAATCTTTTTCATTTTCTATCCCCCTTATATCAAGGGTGTTACCTTTATTCTCCATAGGTAAAGATGCTACCGGCTGTGATATGAAAAACTCACCCTTCATAATCTGCTGTTTCAAGAGCTCTGCAATCTCTCTTGCCTTTTTAAGGCTTGAAAGCGGAGCTGTGGATACTTTTTTGCCATTGATTTCAATAGAACCGCTGCGAAGCTCCGCGTAGGAAACCGAACCCAAAACAGGCTTGTTTCTGGACTGAACCCCATAATCATATATATTGGCAAATATCTCACTGTTCTTAACACAGGTATTTATAAGCATCTCTTCATCCAGTATCGGTATTGGGATTCCCACACCGACAAATATGGACACTCCGTATTTGTCATATACCGCTGCCCTAATGAACCGGGTATCCATTTGCTTTATATCGCCAATCAGTGCTAATGTACCCGCCGAAGCCAGCGGAACTCCGTTCTCTCCCCTTTTCTGTCCGGGATTGTGCTGGGTTCCCTCCCATGCGACATAGCCCTGGGCACCACCAATAAACACCCTTGTTCCAATCCCTATTGTTCTATAGTAAGGGTCATTTAAAAGCGGACTTAATTCCCCCGAAGTGGTATACGTAACATTTCCGAGATTCGGAAGCAGTGTACCCATATAAGTATGAATTATCCTGTTTGTGGTATTGGCAGCAACAGCATAGTTCTGATATGCATTTCGGGGATTAAACATATAGGCTTGATTGATATTGTTCTTATTTATGTAAGTAGTTATCTCTTTTCCAGGATAGCAATCGGTGCCGTAGCTCTCGGCATAAAGCTTTATATCCTTTCCCGCAATCAAATCTTCAATCACGTGGGCACCGCCGTATTCCATTCCCCTTGTCTCCGAAAGCTCCGTCGCTCCAATATATGCATCCACGGCAGCAATGCCTGCATAGGCAGGAACATCATTGAGCCACACCTTTGTCATCCTTATCGGTGGCTCCGAATGCCCGAAGTTTATGAACATCCCTGAAGAACACATAGGACCGAAAGTACCTGTGGTCACAACGTCAACCTCTTTTGCTGCCTGCTTGACACCCTTCTCAGTCACTATATCAATTATCTCCTCAGCAGTTGCAACAACCGCTTTTCCGCACTTTATCTTTTCGTTAATCTCATCAAAACTTTTGTACCCCATTTTATCGCACCTTCTTACAATAGTATAGATACTATTATAGGCGTTTATCGAACACATTTCAATTGTCTATTTAAAATGGGTGCATTAAATATATGTGAAGAAAAATATGCACCCATTTAAAATCGGGTACATAAAACAGCTGAGAAGATAAATATGGATTATTTTTCCATGTTTTTATTTGCCCAATCGATTATTTTCTCTTTACTAAAAGTATATTTCCCTTGGATATTTATATATGTTCCATCCAGTTCTCCGGAATTTATCATATCCATTAGCTTTCTCCCTTCCCCAAAACAAAATATTTAATATTATAATCAATTAAAATGTGTATACTAAAAGCCGAGGTTCCATCTTTAATTAAATTGCTTTATGCAAAAGGTTATATAGTAGGACTTACTCAGCTAATTATTACTACTATGAACCTTTTGTCATACATGGAATATATTCCCGCATCTTTGCTTGAATTATATGTAAAATAAGAAATAATTTCAATATTTTTTATTAATCTTTTGCTTGATTTTTATATTATGCTTGATTTGCCAATTTAAAACGGTTTATCATTTTTTATATAACATTTATTTTATTATACATATTAAAATCAAAACATTTACCGTATTAGTAACGATATCGTTACATTTAACATAATATAATACTAGGAATTTTTAAAGTTCAAGGAGTATGTATGGATAAATACAAAAAGCTTGAAACCATTACAAACGGACTGAATGCCGCACACAAAATCATGACCCTGCAAACCTCTGCAATTAATCAGAGGTCAAAGGATTCAACAAAAATCACTCCAGCATTACTCAGCCAGATGCTGCAGGTAATTGCCCAGTATTCACCGGATAAAAATAAAATACCCTTAACAAGGAGTTTAGAGCAGACGAATCGATATAGTAAAGCTATCACAGAACTTAAGGAGGAGGTTCTAAATATCAGGGAAAAAAACAAAATTTATAAAGATGATGTTATTAAAACCTTACATATATTAAAGCCGATTGTAGATCCCAACCGGCAGACAATAATAGAAAAAATACTGAAAATCCAAGAAATACTAAACTCCTGATTTTCTCCGGTATGACTTGCCTTTTAACGGTATATAGCCCTTTATCGAAAGCTTATCATAATTTAATTCCTCTAATCCCAGAACTCCCTTTTCCACAGGAGTTCGCCTTCTTCTTACCCAGATCACCTGCTCGGTCTGCGGTCTTTTGCCCGGTTCAAATATGGAGTGCATAACAAGAAGGGCATTGCCCAACGTAGTTGTGTGCTCAGCCCGGTTTTGCATAACTTCTTTGTCCGCTAAAAAATACAGTGCTATAAGCCATATAAAGCCAAATACAAATACTAAGACTCCGGTCAGTATCAATGTCTTAAATAAATTAAATATAAAGGTACCTCCCATGCTATTCCACCTAACCACATTTAATACGTCTTTACCCTTTAACTTATTTTAACACAAATACTGTCACTTTTACAAGGTAGCAAAAAACCCCCAAAGGCTTAAATCCCTTGGGAGTCCTGGTCGGAGTGGCGGGACTCGAACCCACGGCCTCTTGGTCCCGAACCAAGCACTCTACCACCTGAGCCACACCCCGTTAACCACACAATATATTTTAACAGCATTATTCGATATTAGCAAGAGTATTTTATTCAAATTTCACGGTAAAAGCATGAACCCATCTCCTGCCAATACTCTCACAAGAGAGTTTTTTAAAATGCCATTTCAGCATTTAATATTCAGGCAAGAAAATCAT
>JGI24710J26742_10002115_pt1 | contig 17822 bp, 14 predicted proteins | sample BioPla2DNA2_FD_26742 | JGI IMG/M metagenome (IMG submission 26742) | reverse complement strand
CTACAATCCGGGTCGTTATCTCCTGTCATTCCTACCTCATCACCATAATAAATCGCAGGTGAACCAAAGAAAAGAATTTGGAAAGCAGCGGCAAGTTTAAATATTCTCTTATTGTCATTACACTCAAACAAAAATCTTTTTGTATCATGGCTATCGATTAAGTTATACATGGCCTCATTAACTTCATTGTGATACTCAGCTAACATACGGTTTAACCTTGCATCAAATTCAGAAGGTTTTATGTTATTTACAAAAAAGTCTTTTACTGCATCGCGAAACACATAATTCATAGCAATATCTAACTGATCCCCTTGTAATAGCTTAGAGGCGTTTCCCCATACTTCTCCTATTAAAATGATATCTGGAAACCTACTTTTTAATTTTCTTTTTGCTTGTTGCCATAGGGTATAGTCTACTTCGTCAGCTACATCCAGGCGCCAACCATCTATTTCCGCCTCTACTATCCAATATTCCATTACATTTAAAATAAACTTTTGTACTTCAGGATTAGAGGTACGAAGCTTTGGCATCCATTTATAAGCACCAACACATTCATAATTATGGTGTGATATATCAACTGGAAATCTAGTTATATAAAACCAGTCTTTATATTTTGAATTTTCCTGTTTTTCTAATACATCCTTGAATTGCATAGAATTAACACCAATATGATTAAAAACTCCATCTAAAACAATCTTAATATTTCTTTTGTGACATTCATGAACTAGTTTTATTAAATCCTCATTTGTTCCAAAGTCAGGGTCAACATTAAAATAATTTATTGTTGCATATTTATGATTAAAATCAGCTTCAAATATTGGATTTAAAAAGATACAATCGACTCCGAGCTCCATAATATAATCTATTTTTTCAATAATTCCTTTTAAATCACCACCCATATAATTATCCCGTGTGGGTTTGCTTCCCCATGGGACATATTTTCTATGATTTTTATCAATATGGCCGTTATAAAATCTCTCAGGAAATATATGATAAAACACTTGACCTTTTGCCCATTCTGGCAGTTTTATCACATCATTTTCATTTGTATAAAGATAATCAAAATAACCGTCTTTTGGTTCTACTTCATTTATTCCATGAGCTGAAACATACACAGTCTCTAAGTCATTGGAAGTTAACTCGAAATAATATTTCATATATCGTGCAACCTTGGGGAAGGATATTTCTATCTCATAATAATCAAAATAATCATCCCTATTCTTACATTTCATGTATAAACAGTTTCTAAACTTTTTATTTTCAATGTCTCTTGGCCAATAAATAAGCTTACATTCTTTTATATTACTTCTCGCAACCCGAATACGTATTATTATGCTCGATCTTGATGTAGCATATATGTATTTAGATACTGGAGTATGTTCTATGGCATGCTTTATCATTTCCATTCCTCTTTCTTATTCTATTATTGAATTGTATTTCTATTAATCATTGGTAGATTCTCGTAAAATTAATTTTGTTGAAATTAAAGTATGTTGATTTGAAGAATTATTCCTTTCAATTTTCTGTAGTAGTATATTGGCTACCTGTTCTCCCAACGCATATGTATCTACGTCGATTACACTCAAAGGGGGATCCATGTACTCAGCAATTGGATAATTATCAAAAGTAATCATACCAATTTGATCCGGTACAATGAACTGTTTAGCCTTAATTGCTTTTAGAACATGGAATGCGATATCATTATTACTACATAGAAATGCATCCGGTGGATTACTTCCACTTAATATTTTTACTGTTTCTTCATAATATTTTTCTTTATCTCTAGGTGTTTCAATTATATATTCATCATTAATCTTTAATCCTGCTTTTTTCAATCCATTTTTATACCCTTCTAAACGATTCTGCTCAAAAAGATTGTTTTTTTCATCATAAACATATGCAATTCTTTTATAACCTTTTGATACTAGATGTTCTATCGCATTTTCACTGCCTTGCTTATTATTTACATCAACCCAGCTGGATTCTGTTTTAAATAACTTAGGTTCACCCAGAACCACAAAAGGAAATTCAAGTTCTAAAAACTTTTTAATCAGTTTTGGTTTTATTGTAGAAGGTGGCAAAATTAATCCATCAACTTTTCTTTCAAAAACAAGTTTTTCTATTGATGAAATAGAATCTATTCCATCTCTATCATTTACAATTAATAAATTATAACCATTATTTTGAGCAACGGTCTCTATAGCAAAAACACTTCTATTAAAGAAAGCATTCGAAAATGTGTTTTCATCTTTTGCATCTATTACCAAACCCATTGCATATGAACTACCATTTGCAAAGTTTCTCGCAAGACTATTAGGATGATAATGCAGTTCTTCCATTACTTTATTAATCTTAATTTTAGTTTCCTCTGAAATAACACCTTTTCCATTTATTACTCTTGAAACCGTTGAAGGTGATACACCTGCTTTTCTAGCGACGTCTTTTATTGTAATAGTCATTACAACCTCCTACTTTAGTACTGTTGTTAAATCTTTATGCATACGCTTGCATTATATATTGTTATATCATAAACAAAAACCCAATATTTTCATCAACTTTTTCATGCAACCGTTTGCTTAAAATCATGATAATATAATTACTATAATTTGTCAAGTAGAATATTTATTATTTTTCAACTTCATGCCCCAAGGCTTTAGAATTTGAAAAGGCAGATATTATCTTAGATAACATCTGCCTTTACACTACTATAGTTCCCACATAAAGAACGATCACCTAAAGCAATTATTCTGCTTCTCATACTGGTTCCACCCCTACTTCTCCCGAATTAAACTCTAAATTATTATCATCTTGGTTATCAACCCTAAAATTAAAACTTTTCCTATATTTCAGTTTCAATTTATTAGAAATATCNTTAAGATGAATNTCACGAATGATTTTTAATCTACTATCTATAAATACCTTTGCTTGTTCTTCGTAAAGAGTAGCATAGTAGTCATTGTTCCTATCAAATACTATGAATATAAATCCAGTGGACTTTATCTGGGGTAGGTAATCCTTTAAGCCTTCTACCATCGTGGTAATCTGTCCTAGGGATATATCTGTGTTAGTTTTCAACTCAGATAGGGCAATCATAATTATGACCTCAATAAAAGTAAAACTATTCTTATCAAATCCCTGTACAAAAGCTGGTATCAGATTCTTTTGTATTTCTTCAATTATCTCAAGGCCATCTGTTGTAAAATATCTATCTGCAATCTCAGGAGATAAGATTTTAGCCAGCTCTTCTAATGTATACTTATCCTTCAGCTCTTGAATGGCCTTGATACGATTTAGAATCTGTGTCTTAGGAAACACTGTCTCCTGTCCTGTGAAAGCTGATTGCTTTATAAACCACTCTTCGGGAATTATGCCTTCCCTCTTCCAACGATATAATTGTCCATATGAAATCCCTGTCTCTTTCAGTAGATCCTTTTTACTTATATACAAGTCTCCATCCTCCTACGTAACAATGTTATATTGTTTGTTAATAAAATATCATAACATTGTTACGCTGTCAACAATTATTTCATTTATTTTCCACAGAATCAATAAGGGGAGAACATTAAGAATTTGTTCTCCCCTTATTATGCCATACCCTATATTCTTTACTTATTCGAACTGAGAATTGTATAATCGATAATAATAACCCTTCATATCCATCAATTCTTTGTGATTACCCTGCTCAACTATATTACCCTTATCCACTACAAGAATATTGTCTGCTCCTTGTATGGTGGACAAGCGATGGGCGATGACAAAGCAGGTCTTATCCTCCATTAACCTTCTCATAGCCTTTTGTATCTTAATTTCTGTTCTTGTATCTACATTAGATGTAGCTTCATCTAAAATTAGCATATTGGCATCAAGAAGCATGGCACGGGCGATGGTTAGTAGCTGCTTCTGCCCTTTGGAAATATTAATCCCATCTTCATTGACTATAGTATTATACCCATCTGGAAGCCTCTTGATAAATGAATGAATTCCAGCTACTTTAGCTACCTCCACCACTTCTTCCATAGTGGCATTCTCCTTACCATAGGCAATATTATCAAATATGGTTCCTGAGAATAGCCAGGTATCTTGTAATACCATGGCAAAGGCTTTTCTTAGACTTTTCCTTGTTATATCCCTAGTTTCCTTCTGATCCACATATATATTGCCTTCCCACACATCATAAAATCTCATAAGCAGATTAATAATTGTTGTTTTACCAGCCCCTGTCTCCCCAACTATTGCTGTAAGACTACCTGGCTTAGATTTAAGTTCCAGATTATTAATTATGACCTTATCCTTAAGGTAGCCAAATGTCACATCCTCTATAAATACATCTCCCTCTACCTCAGTCAGCTCATCAGCATTCTCCCTATCCAAAGGCTCTGGCTTTTCATCAAGTATCTTAAAGACTCTTTCAGCAGCTGCTGCAGCTGACTGTAGCTCGCTGATAATGTTAGCTGTTTCATTAATTGGTCCAGAGAATTTCCTACTGTACTGAACAAATGATGAGATATTACCAAGGGATAGGCTCCCTTTAAGGTATAGGATCGCCCCATAGACTGTTATCAAAGCTAATGACAGATTATTGATAAAATTCACAGTTGGACCAGTCATGCTACCATAGTATTCTGCATTATAATAAGCATCTACAGTTTCCCTGTTTATCTTATCAAATCGATTTATTACTTCTCCTTCTGCCGCATAGGCTTTAATTGTTTTCTGTCCAGAAACCATTTCCTCCACAAAGCCATTTAATTCTCCAATCTTTTTGGAACGGTTACGGAATAATGGCCTTATAACCTTAGCTCTATAGCGGGTATATATAATTGCCATAGGTATAGTTACAAGCATGACAATTACTAACTCAGGTGAGATTATGGTCATCATGATAAATGATCCTACCACAGTAATTACACTGGCACTAATTTGAACCAAATCATTAGACAGGGTTGTGTTTACTACATCAATGTCATATGAAATTCTACTAACAATATCCCCAGCTTGGTGGTGGTCAAAAAAGCTTACCGGCAAATCTACTATATGGTTAAATACATCCTCACGCATCTTTTTGATAATTTTTTGACTTAGATGTATCATAATTTTAGTCAGAATATAGGACAAAATTGAGGATACACCATAAAACAATACCATCCATCCAGCATAATAGAATACTTTCTCAAATACCACCATTCCTTTTCCTGGTTCAATAGCATCAATAGCCCTTCCGGATAAGCTTGGTCCGATAAGAGCAAAAAGATTACTGGCAATAGCTAGTATTATAGCAAGGAATAATAGGTGCTTATATATCATTATATAGCTCCCAAGCCTTTTAAACACATATCTTCTATCCTTAGGCTTATTTGCTATATCATTAGACTTGTTTTGTGATTGTTTTGCCAATTCTCCATACCCCTTTCACCCGATAAATAGTTACGAAATAAAGCACATTAATATATATAGGATTAATATAATTCTGGAGCGTAAGTTAAGCAAAGCATTGAAGCGTAAGAATTCATATTAATCCTATATACTAGTACACTTAATAATTTCGTAACTACATACCATAATCAAGCTATTAATTGAGATTGATATATTTCTTGATATACATCGCAATCCCTCATAAGCTCCTCATGGGAACCATACCCTACTACCTGTCCTTCCTCAATGACTAATATATTATCAAGCTTCATAACTGAGCTAATTCTTTGAGCAATTATTATACTGGTTGTACCCTTATAATGTTCTTCGATAGCCTTACGAAGAAGTGAATCTGTCTTATAGTCCAATGCACTTGATGAATCATCTAATATTAGTATCTCTGGTTTACCTGCCAAAGCTCTGGATATAAGCACTCTTTGTTTTTGTCCACCACTTAAATTACTACCCTTTATCGCCAGCTTATATTGTAGCTGATCATCCAGGGCTTCAACAAATTCATTGGCCCTCGCATCTATTATAGCTTTTTTAACAGCCTCCTCAGGCAATTCTCTACCAATGCTAACATTCTCGTAAATGGTATCTGCAAATAAGACATCATTTTGAAAAACCACTCCAAATTTGCGCCTTAAGTCCTGTTTATCAAAGGATCTTACATCCTGGCCATCAACCAGAACTCTCCCCTCATTAACATCATAAAACCTCATCAATAAATTAATTAAAGTGGTCTTGCCTGAGCCTGTTGACCCTATAATACCAAGACTTTCTCCTCGTTTTATAGAAAAGTTAACATCATGAATACAAGGCTCTGCTGTATAGGCAAAACCCACATGCTCAAAAACGATATGGTCACTGGATGTTTCCTTAGGAATATCCAATTCTTTTAAATCTTCTTGGGATACTAATACTTCCTCTATACGGGAAGCAGATGCTATGGCTTTGGAATATACCATAAATATTCTATTAATAGCCATAACTGCATGAATCATTATAGTAAAGTAAGATAAGAAAGCTACAATTTTACCCGGCTCAGATGCACCACTATTAACCCTATAGGCACCAACAATAACAACCAGGATCATACCCCCATTAAGAACAAAGTTCAGTATGGGGTTGGTCGTAGCCATAGTGAGTCCAGCTTTACTCTCCATATCAGAGACCTCTTGATTAACCTTACTAAACCGTATCTTTTCATATGGGCTTTTAGATAGAGCTTTAATAACCCTTATTCCACTTATATTTTCTCTTACAACTCGAACCATTTTATCCATCAAGTTCTGTAAGGATGTATATAAGGGGATTCCTTTTCTAGATATTATAAATACAATAATACCAAGCAAGGGTAATATAGCAGCTAGGACCAAAGTAAGTACTGGCTCTAATGTAGAGGTAATAATAACTCCACCAATTAATAATATTGGAGCTCTAACACCCATTCTCTGCATCATACCTACCATATGATGAATATTATATGTATCTGATGTCATTCTTGATTCAAGAGATGGTATTGTAAAATGATCCACCTGAGCGCCAGATAAACTCTGAATTTTAACAAATAAATCATGCCGAAGGGTTTCAACCACATCTCTTGCAACCTTTGAAGCCTTTCGGTTAGCCACAATATTAAAGGTTCTTGCACCGATTGATAGGAGTAGCATCACTAGACCCCACCAAAGTATGTATGATATTTCCCCTAAGGGAATAATATCATCAATAATCCTTGCCAATACCCAAGGTAATCCAAGATCCATAAAGGTACCAAGTGCTTTAATTACTAATCCTAGTATCATTCTTCCTGTATACGGTTTGATGTAGGTAAAAACTTTCTTCAAGACACTTCTCCTGCTTCTGCTTAATCTATTCTGAAATTGATCTTCCTCCAATATATACCTGTTCTAAATCAAAATCCTTACTAACAACAATAAGGTCTGCCATTTTTCCGACGGCGATTTCCCCAATCTCATTGTCCTTACCTATTGCTTTAGCTGGTATATGGGTTGCACTAAGGATAGCTTGTTCCTTATCTATGCCAATTTCGATTACTTTTTTAACCTCTTCAAATACATCGGTTGTAGAACCTGCTATAGTTCCATTACTAAGAGCAGCTTTTCTATCCTTAACTATAACTCTCATGCCTCCCAGCTCATATTCACCATTACCTAAACCAGCAGCACTCATTGAATCTGATACAATGATTAATCTATCAGGTATAAGCTTAAACATCATTCTCATAACAGCAGGATGAATATGAATACCATCACATATTAGTTCAGCATTAACAGGATAATCGGAAACCATTCCAACGATACCAGGTTCTCTATGATGTAAACCATTCATTGCATTAAAGAGATGGGTAACATGGCTAGCTCCTGCTTCTACCGCTTTCACCGCTGTATCATAGCCAGCACTTGTATGGGCAATAGATACGACCATAGATTTACTATATTCCTCTATGAATTCCATTGCCCCGGGTAGATTAGGGTCAATATCAAGCATCAAAATATTATTCCCCGATAGGCGATTCCAGTTATCAAACTTTTCCTTATCGGGAACCACAAGATAATTCTCATCATGAGAACCCTTTTTATCTGCTCCTAAAAAAGGTCCTTCCATATTAATTCCTAATATACGGCTACCCTTTTTATTATTCTCCATTGCCGTACGTATATTGGTCATAATGCCATTGGTAAACTCAGTCCCCATGGTAATGGATGTTGCAAGCACCGAAGTTACTCCAATCTCTGCAAATGAAATACAAAGCTTTTCTATCTCTTCAGGAGATGCCGTAGAAAAGTCATACCCAACTCTTCCATGAGAATGAAGGTCTATAAATCCAGGAAGTAGCATCCTACCACTTATATCAACAATTTCTTCTCCTTCAAGGTTCTCTCCGACTCTTAGAATTCGATCTCCTAGAATTTCTACATCAATTTTATGAAAATGTTTATCAAAGAAAACTTCACCGTTCTTAAAAATCATATTCATTCACCTTCCCTATTCCACATATTTATTTAATCATAAATTAACTAATAATCTTGTTCAATGTCCTATATTGGTCTTAATTGATTATGAATGTCTTTTGCTTCCTTAAGCCCATGCTTCTCCTATATTTCTATCTGATTCCTGTTATTATACAGGGTTTTATAACCNAAGGTTAATGAACAAAATACGGTCAGGCATACTGCTGTACATATAGCAATCATAATAGCTATCTGATACATAATAGCNGTTGTAGGCGCAGTACCTGATAGTATCTGGCCTGTCATCATGCCAGGGAGTGATATAATTCCCATTCCAAGCATGTTGTTCATTGTAGGTAGAAGAGCAGTCTCTAGGGCATTATTTACCATAGGAAGTAGTATCTTCCTGGGAGTAACTCCAAGATTAAGTAAAGCTTCAATCTTATTTCTTTGGTTTTTAAGATTTTCAGTAAAGGTCTTCATCCCTAAGGTCACCCCTGTCATAGAGTTACCTATGATCATCCCTGCAAGGGGTATGGTGTATTGAGGGTTAAAGAAGCTCTCACCAACCACTGCCATAACAAAATATCCAAGAACGAATAGTCCTGAAAATGCCAGGGATAGGGTTATCGAAAGCTTAAACTTTTTATTAATATCCTTGTTTTTTGATAGAACTCGGTGAACTGAAAATGAAATCATGGCCAGCAAATATATAATTACAAATACAGGATGAGGATTTTTAAATATATAGGTAAGAATTAGTCCTGCCAAGATTAATTGGACCGTCATACGAAGACTGGCAACAAGTAGTAGCCTAATCTGATTAATCTTAGTATGTTTCATAATTAGAAGAATAATAATCAAAAGAAGGTATATAAGGCTAAATTGAAATATATTAATTTTAATAATATTATCCATTATTATTCATACCCCCTATACGAATTATATTCTCTCCAAAGGCTTCAGTAAGGCTATTATCATGACTAATTATAATAACTGTGATTTCTTTTTCTTTACAGAAGCTAACAACATTCTGAATTACATTGTACCCGTTGTCCTTATCAAGGGCAGATGTAGGTTCGTCAAGCATAATTACTTTAGGTAGAAATGATAGAAATATGGCTATGTAAACTCTTTGCCTTTCTCCACCTGACATAGTTGTGCAGTCCTTGTCCAAAGGAAAGTCAATCTGGCTAAGCTTAAGAAATTCTAGCATCATTTCATCAGTTGGTGAAGCTAGTCCCCTATATTCATAAAATTGTATAAAATTATCCCTTATACTTGAGTCAAAAAGGTATACGGATTGACTTATCAAAGATACTTCCTTCCGAAGCTCTATTGTATCCCTCTCAAGTAAATTATCACCTGCATAGAATATCTCTCCACCACTTGGAGATAATGTTCCATTAAACATACGAAGCAGAGTAGACTTACCTGTTCCACTGCTTCCCACGATAAAGTTCACTTTATTTTTAACAATTCTAATATCCTGATAATGAATAGTGTCACGAAAAGACAGATCCTTTGTTTCAAAAACAACCTTATCCATGTAAAATCCTGCCTTTCTAATTAACTAAATGTAAGTTGATTTTATTGACATATTATTATTATATCAAATGTGGTAACCATAAACAAATTAATAATCAAGTATAAGAATTCAATATGATGTTTCTCTTAATAAAAATATCAGCTTAATTCATCAATTTACGATTGATTTAAGCTGATATACCTTTCGCTTCTTTGTGATACCTTTTACAGATATGCAAGAAGTTCATTCATGAAATCCTTTTCCAATTGCACAAGTCTTTTTGCTATATCAATACTTTCTGGGGTGGCCGCCGTATACTTATTGACATATTCACTAAGGGATTTAATACCCATATTGCAGCCATCGATCAATATATCTGCCACCTTATGGGAATCATCATTCAACATTAATTTCATTTCTGTTGAAATCCAAGACATTGCTTTAGCCATTAGGGAAGGGTCCTTCTCATCATTTTCTGATTCGTTTAGTAGAACATGACATTCATCACCAAGCTTTATGTGCATACCATTGTATTTCTCGATAATGGCTTTTAATTGCTTATTCTTTGTTATAGGCATCACTTGTTCCATGCTGTTGGTTGCCATCTTACATCCAGAATTAACTTCCTTAAGTAGTTTTTCTGTGTCTTCATTCATTATTGTTTACCTCACTTCTTTTTATATAAGTATGAGGACAAACATAGATTTATATTCATAGAATTATATATCAAAACAACTTTAGACAACTTCTACCTTGCTTCTTTCTTCCTTCATAAGAAGATAAGCACATATAATAGCCACTACAATAAATGCTATCCCTCCGATTATTCCAATTGGTGCAGGTCCTATAAAAGGATTACCTCCATCCTTAGTTAAATATATGGCTATAGCGGAAAACCCATTAATACTACCATGGGCAATTACTGCTGGTATACAGCTTTTTGTTTTCAAAGATATATATGAGAAAAATGTGCCTAATACGATACAGAATATACACATGGATAGTATTCCAAGATAGGGATATCCAATGTATCCTACACCATAATTATGTCCTAATACGGTTAATGGTCCATGCCATAGACCCCAGATTACTCCGTTTATAAGAAGCATTGGTAACACTTTAAACTTTTCAGACATCTTTGGAAGTAAATATCCTCTCCATCCCCATTCTTCACCAAAGCAAGTAAGGGCATTTAAAACAGGTGATAAAAATATTGCTACAATTCCCTGAATGATAATTGTTTGCTTTAATTGTGATATATCTACTTCAATCCCACTAGCTTCGTATACCCCAGAGAGATACTCCATCTCAAAGGTCAGATTGTTAGGATAGACTAAAAAATATAATAACCCACCAATAATAGTTAACACTATCGGACCAAACCAGGCAAATATGTAATACTTAATATTACCTTTAAGGTTTGGACCTATCCATAGGTTCTTAAATCCCTCTCTCGTTAATAGTCTTGTTAGCAATACACCTATGGCTGGTATAAACATCATCATAGCAATTAAGCTCTGGCCAATAGTCATTTTAATCATATCATCTGATTTAACTAGTGGAGAAATAAGGAATATCTCTAGTAAATAAGTAAAAAGAAATGTAATTCCTAAAAAAATTAGTATACGTTTTGCTTCAATATCAAACACTTTCTTTTCCATATCATATTCGCCTTTCTTAATTCATCCTCGGAGTCATTATAAATTTGCAGATTAAAAACTCGATAGCTAAGGCTTTCATCTCCTTCACCTTGCACTTATCCCTGCTATCCATCTCATTTTATTATGACATATAAGTCATGTCAAATAAAATGTGCTGAATATGAAGGACTAATTTGCTTATGGGCGAATATCAAAATCTACCAGCTTTGTTGTAATGCTTTCCCTAAACATTCTATCATGCTCAACGAAAATCATGGTTGGCTTATATCTTAATATCAGCTCTTCGATCTGAATTCTTGAAAATACATCAATAAAGTTTAGTGGTTCATCCCAGATAAATACATTGGCTGCTTCTGCCAGACTTTTAGCAAGAAGAACCTTTTTCTTTTGCCCTCCACTAAAATCCTGAATTTCCTTTTCAAACTGATTTCTTGAAAAATCAAGCTGACGAAGTACAGTCTTAAAAATCGTCTCATCAAGATCATATTTGGCAGCAAATTCCTCCAAGTTGCCAGAAAGAAATGATGTGTCCTGTGATACATATGATATTTTAAGTCCAGAAGCCACATGGAATTTACCAGTGTAGCTTATATTCTGTCCTAGTAGTAGCTTAAGTAAGGATGATTTACCAGAACCATTACTACCAGCAAAGGCTATTCTCTCCCCAGACATTAGGGTAAAGTTAATATTTGATGCAACCTCCCTGTTACCATAGAATAAGCTTAGATCTTCAACAGTGATCAGCCTCTTGTTAGGAAAGGGTTGAATATTCATCTTCAAGTCATCTACCTGCTCGATATCATTAAGTAATCCCTTCTTGTCCTTAATTGCCTCCAGTTTTCTGTTCTCAATTGCCTTAGACCTTTTCATCATTTTAGCTGCTTTATGTCCTACAGCTCCTCGATCATATACATGGTGTCCTATTTTTGATGCTTCTACCTTATCAGACCATCCCTTAGCCCTTCTAGCAGCTTCCCCAAGAACCTTAATATCCTTCATTAGTTGCTCATTCTTATCTAGGGCATATTTATCCTGCCAGTCCTTGTTCTGCTTCCATGTAGAATAGGTTCCACTTTGTACTTCTATTTTAGCTCGATTTATAGATAGTACATGATCTATGGATTTATCTAAGAAATGTCTATCGTGGGATACTAGTATAAAACCTTTCTTTTCCTGAAGATAATTGGCAAGAATATTTCTTCCCTCCATATCCAGATGGTTGGTAGGCTCATCAATAAGGAGAAAGTTATTCTTCTTAAGAAAGAGGCCTGCTAGCATAATCTTTGTTCTCTCCCCGAAGCTTAATGTACCAAATGGTCTTGATAGGACTGATAGATCAACATCCAGCTTACTAAGCTCCTTCTCAATAAGTTCATCGATAATATAACCGTCATGGCTTTGATAAAGCTCCTGAAGATGTCCATATCTCTCTAAAGGATCTTCACTCTCTCCATTATCCTCCCTGATATCCTGATTTTCTTTAGTATCTGCAATGGTTTGCTTTAAGCATTCCTCCATCTCTTCTTCCCACTGGGAAAAGGGTGCTATAGTATTCTTAATCAAATCCTTAGTAAGGATACTAACATTCTCCACTTCAAATGGAAAATAATCAAACTTTACAGAAGCTGTTATACTTCCCTTATATTCATATTTGCCAAGGAGAAGATTCAAGAATGTCGTCTTTCCCCTTCCGTTTCTTCCTATAAAGCCAAGCTTCCAATCGGTGTCAATCATAAAACTAACATTTTCAAATATATTATCATAAGCTGTGTCATAGCTAAATGTCAAATCATTAACTATTATCTGCGACATATTGTTGTACCTCCTAGAATATTTCAAGATAAATAAATACAAAAAAACCACAAGATATTATCATCCTGTGGTTTGAATACTCTTATAATATGTTGAAACCTAGCTACTCGTCATAGTTAATAAACTAATCCTATCTATAATAGGACATTCTTACAACTATAGCTTATAGTGCCTAAGTTAAGTACAACAAATATATGGAATGATAAAATCTTGCCTGTGTACTGAATATAATCAATACACCAATAACAACCATGGGTGTTAACATACCCATTAGCGTTGCTTAAGCCATATTCAAAAATATCTATAAAGCAGATATTTTGTGAATCAGTATTCAATAAATACGCTTAATTAGCAAGTAATAAACATTCCTTATACCTCGTTTTCATATAATATAGACTAAAGTCTATCATCTAATACTCATTCTGTCAACATTATCAACTTAAACTAAAAATATCTATCCTCGTCCTTATCTTCTTCCATCTCTTTCAAAATCATATCCAGAAGCTTTAGATAATCTGCTTCTGAGAAAACAGCATCTAACAATGATAGATCCTCATCCCTAGTAGTATTAGAAGCTAAGGGAACTGTATAGTATCTGTTGCTAAATGATGGTGCAACTGGTAAAGGTGATCTTGTAGAACCATTGGACTTTGCTGCTGTAAATGAACCTGCATCTAGGTCCTGATTCATAAACTTTGCAACCTTCACAACATAATTCTGTGTCTCTTTAAATGGTGGAACCCCACCATACTTTGACACATTACCCATACCTGCATTATATGCCGCCAGGGCTAGTTTTGTATCACCATCGTACTTCTTCAGCAATTCGGATATATACTTTGCTCCACCCATTATGTTCTGCTCTGGATCAAAGGAATCCTTAACGCCTAAATATTCTGCTGTCTTAGGCATAAGCTGCATAACACCCTGAGCTCCACTCTTAGATACTGCATCTGGTCTGAAATCCGATTCTGCCTTACCAATGGCTTTAAGAAGATTCACCGAAACATTATACTTTTCTGCTGCCCTCTCAAAGATATCATTAAGGTCCTTATCAACCTTCAGATAAGAGGAGAAACTTCTCCCATCCTTATCAACACTACTCCTTGAGTTGGTTCTTGTAATATGCGGCTGTCTTACACCTGATACACCATTAATCTGTGACATAATATTCTCCATTAATCATTCGTTCATTAGCATCAATAAATATATCGGCTGCTTTTATCATAAATGTTATATATATTATAGCCTAATTAGTCCTAGTTATCAATTAACTTATTCTTCTTAGTCCAGCTCATCATATTACGAAGCTCTGCTCCTACCTTTTCAAGAGGATGCTCAGCTTCCATTCTTCTCTTAGCTTTGAAATTAGTACATCCTATCTGATTCTCTAGTAACCAATTACGGGCAAATGTACCATCCTGAATATCAGCCAGTACCTTTCTCATAGCATTCTTAGTATCTTCTGTTATAATCTTAGGTCCTGTAATATAATCACCATATTCAGCAGTATTACTAATAGAATATCTCATTCCAGCAAAACCACTTTCATTGATAAGATCTACGATAAGCTTCATCTCATGGATACACTCAAAATATGCACTCTCTGGCTCATAACCAGCTTCAACAAGAACTTCAAAGCCCACCTTCATAAGCTGAGTTACACCACCACATAATACTGCTTGCTCACCAAATAGATCTGTCTCTGTTTCTTCTCTAAAGGTGGTCTCAAGAACACCTGCTCTAGCTCCACCAATTGCTAAAGCGTAAGCAAGACCTAAGTCATGTGCCTTACCTGTAGCATTCTGATAAACAGCGATAAGACAAGGAACCCCTTGTCCCTCAAGATACTGGCTTCTTACTGTATGGCCAGGTCCCTTAGGAGCTATCATCATAACATCAATATCTTTTGGAGGTATAATCTGTCCAAAGTGAATTGAAAAACCATGGGCAAACATTAAAGCATTACCTGGCTCCAAGTTTGGCTCTATAGATTCTTTATACAGTTTAGCTTGCTTCTCATCATTAATCAAAACCATGATAATGTCTGCTTTTTTAGCTGCTTCTGCTGCTGTGTAAACCTCAAAACCTGCAGCTTCTGCTTTAGCCCAGGATTTACTTCCTTCATAAAGTCCAATAATTACATTGACACCTGATTCCTTAGCATTAAGTGCATGGGCATGTCCCTGACTACCATAGCCTATAACAGCTACTGTCTTCCCCTCCAATAATGATAGATTACAATCCTGTTGATAATAAATTTTAGCCATATTATATTAACCTCCATTTTTTTAAGGAGGAAATCTCCTCCTGTATATATTTCATATTTTTAATCGATATAATCTGCGATGTCACCTGAACCACGTGCAAGGCCAGTAATACCGGTTCTAACCAATTCTTTAATTGTATATTGTTCGAGCAAATTAATGAATGCATCAATCTTACTCTGATTACCTGTTAGCTCAATCATGAGGGAATCTACTGCGACATCAACAATCTTAGCTCTAAATATATCAGCAATAGATATAATGGATTGTCTGTCCTTTTCAGAAGATGCCACCTTAACTAATATCAATTCTCTAGTTACAGATTCTTCTGAATATAACTCAACAAGCTCCCTAACATCCTCTAATTTATTAAGTTGCTTTCTTATCTGTTCAAGTATCATATCATCACCGTGAGCCAGCACAGTCATTCTTGATATGGCAGGATCCTCTGTCTCTCCTACTGTCAAACTATCAATATTATATCCTCTTCTACTGAATAACCCAGCTACACGACTAAGTACACCAGCTGTATTATCCACAAGTATCGATAAGACTATCCTCTTCATATATTAACTCTCCTTCCCCCAGTGTGAACATCGTTCGCACTAGCCTGCAGTCTTTAGGCCAAAGGCTCAATATTCTCCAATCATGTTTCTCTCTACTGTCGATATAATAATAGCCCGACCACAGCTCACTCTGTAATAGGGCTTAAAGTTGTCAATCAGTAATTAATTTGTTGTAGATAATTGTATCAAAGACCCTGTTGATTTGTCAATATTGGATTCATTATAGCTATGATAACTACAGGTTATATTGATCAAGTCTTCTCCCCTAAATAATTATCATAAGTCCAATATTACGGATAAGCCCTGTCTTAAAATAACCATATTTTATGATATCAAGTCTACGTTGAACCATACTAACATTACTTAGGTTAGCAAATCTGCTTATAATAGTTTTATTCTCTTCACTGATTATACTCCCATATAGGTATAAGAATTCCTGGGCTTGCCTTTGTAATACGCAAAGGGATTCCTTCTGTTTTTTCAGAGATGAAATCCTGTCTTTTATATAAGATATAAAGGTTTGGTTCCCAACCACATTATTACCATGCTGACGATAAAGCAAGGTGGTTTCATCTATATATCCTATTTTCCCTATGGACGATGCAATAAGACCAATCCATCCATCATGAAGCTTAGCATGTACAGGAAGGTTAAAGCCTTGTATAACTCTTCTAAGAGANGCATTAATCATAATAGTACAGCCTATAAGCTTATTCTCCATCAAGAGATGGGGAAGGTCAGTCTTACGAGGATTAAGATGGCTGGCCTTAAAGAAGGAATCCTCTATAGTATTAAGTCCAGCATCCACAACTTTAGCATCAGTAAAAACNGCAATAGGTAGCTTCTTGTCCAACTGGGATTCCATATGACGCATCCTCTTTAATGTCATAGCAATCTTATCTATCTTCCATATGTCATCCTGATCACAAAGCATAACATAATCTGAAGTTGTCCTACATATTGCCTTAAGAAAATTCAAAGTAACACCCAGATTGTTCTCATTCTGTTTGACATGGATTTTATCAGGATAATCCTCTTCGTATTTCCTTAGAATATCCATGGTTCTATCCTGTGAACCATCATCACATATATATATCTCAAAATCTTGATAAGATGACTTCAATATAGAATCTATCTGCTGCCCTATATATTTTTCTCCGTTATAAGTTGCAATAATAATTGATACCAAACTCATCTAAATTACCAAACCTTTCACACTAATCATCAGTTTCCCAATATGATTTATTCATACTAAGATGTACTACTAAGTCCTTAGGCAACAAATGGTAACGCTTTCCTAATTGATAACCAATAAATTTAAAGCCACTTGTCATAATCAAATCAGGTATAAGTAGATATTCTTTATTATCAACCAAGTGCTGATAGGTTTCTTTGACAAGCCTTATACCCTCAGATTCTGACTTCTTACCATAAAAAATATCAGGATACTGATTATGGGATACTCCTAAATCAAAATTCCTAGATAGTTGTTGCAAGTAAGAATATCTATGAAAATGATAAACCTTAGCATCAGCACAATATGCAATCTTGTACCCTGCTTCAATCATCTTCCCTGCCATAATCATATCTTCATTAAA
>JGI24710J26742_10002108_pt1 | contig 17861 bp, 13 predicted proteins | sample BioPla2DNA2_FD_26742 | JGI IMG/M metagenome (IMG submission 26742) | reverse complement strand
AAATTGTCATTAACAAGAAACTCTCAAGCTATCCTGCAAACGGCTTTATAGTTGTTAAAGACGGCACGAGAAAACCACTTGGAGGTATTTCATACAAATATGAAGACGGTAAATCAATTATTACAGGTACACTCCAAAGTGGTGTAAAACCTAACGATCCGTCGGATGTTGATGGTTACAAACTTGAGATAGTTGAAGGTAAAATACAGTCTGACACTGGTAAGTATTTAGAACCTGGTGTTGTTGTTGAGGGATTCAAAGACAAATACGCTCCAAGCTTCAAAGATATCAAGCCAGTAGCATTGGGTTCAGTTAACGGAATCAAAATAGAATTTGATGAAGAAGTTGTTCTTGGTGACTTGGCAGCAACTGACCTTGTTGTAACTGACAGAAAAGGAAATACATTGGTAGCAGGAAAAGACTACACAGTTGTATGTGTTGCTGTTGATGAAGATGGTAAATTGACATTTAGTGAAGATGGCGATGTTGTAACAGCTGAATCAAGCAAATATATATTCATTAATTTTGAAATTGCTGTAGATGATATAGAATCCGGCGATTACAAGGTATCAACAAAAGACAAAGTATTCTATATCTCTGATAACTCTGATAAAAAAGACAATGTTATTAACACCTTCAAAGACAAGAAAGCTAAACTTAAAGACTAAGATTATCTTAAAAATTGAAGAGTCTTCCTTAGCGGAAGACTCTTCTCTTATATTTTTTCAATGTCTTATACATATAATGTCCAATCTAAAAATAGTATAATATGAACATTTCTGTGGACGGGTAATAAGTTCTTATAATTATTCATTAAATAACATATAAAAAACAATAAAGGGAGTAACTGGATAGATAAATATATATTACATTTGACAGAGACTTTTTGTTTTTATACAATAGGTTTTGTAAAGTTATATAGGGCTCTAGTATATTGTCTTTCAAGTGTAGCACGGGATTTAGTAATAATACGGCAATAAAAAATGTACGTTATAGTAACGGAGGTCATACTATGGAAGAAATGAGCACTAGAGAAATTATTGAAACCATAATAAAGGGCAGAACGACTATTTTGGGTCTGACTGCAATATGTATTGTTATTGGTCTGATTGTTAATCTATTTATATTGGAACCGGTGTATGAAGCAGAAACGACGTTAATGATATCGCCTATATCGCAAACAAATGCAAATGCTAAAGCAATAAATGAGTTTTCTTCATTAGTTAATGCAATAGCGGCATATCCGGAAATGTCCATCGGTACGTACCGGGAGCAAATTAAGGCTCCTGCTATTTTGCAGTATATTAAGGAAGAAATGAATTTAAAAGACTTGTCATTAAAGTCGATTTCCGATAAAATTACGGTTGAGGCAATAAAGAATACAAACCTTATTACTGTAAAGGTTCGGGATAAAAATGCTGAGGTTGCGGCCCAAATTGCCAATATTTTAAGCGAGCGGTATACTAGGTTCGTCTCGGATACGAATAAAAAGCAGGCTGAGGGTTCTGCAGAGATTATTGAGACTCAGATGCAAAAGGAAAAAGAAAATTTGGAAAATGCATCGGAAAAAATCAAGAATTTTATATCCAAGCCCCGTAGCCCGGAGGAGCTTAAGTTGGAGTTAGAATCCAAACTTACTCAGGTTACGGAGTTTAAAACTTCTCTTGCACAAACGAAGGTGGATGAAGAAAATACGAGAAGATCTATTAAGAAGGCAAAGAGTCTGCTTTCTCAAACACCGAAGACTTTGACAACCAACAGCACCTTTTACGGTGAGGATTTGCTACCGGATATAGTTGGGTATGGAGCTGGGCTGAACCTGAGCACAAGGTCTGACATAAAGCTGTCGAATGAGGAAGTTAACCTGATATATGTAGAGCTGTCCAACAGCTTAAATCAATTGGAAATACAGTTGGCGAATTTGGAAGCTTCAAGAGAAAACATGGAATAGGCCATCTTAGAAAGTCAAAAGGAGATTGAGGTTATACAGGCCGAATATGCTGAAAAACAGCAGGAGTTTGATGAGTTAAACTTGGAGCTAGAGCTTTCAAAACAGGCTTATCAAGCATATCAGCACGAATATAAAGAGTTGATGATCAAGCAGTCGACAGAAATAGGCAAGTCCAGTATAGTTGTCATATCGGAGGCAATGGTTCCGACAAGCCCCGCCGCACCGAACAGGAAACTTAATGTTGCCGTATCGGGTATGTGCGGGTTGGTAATGGGAATACTTGTGGTATTTGTAAAACAGAATATGAGTAGTATCAGTGTAGTCAGACACAGGCGAGCTGCATAAAAAGTTTTGCTTAATGGGTTCAGGAGGATGACTTAAAGTGGTTTCAAAGAAAAAAACGCCGAAAAAATCAGTAAAAAAACAAAATAGGAACATAGAGAATCGAAACAATAAATATAAAGCTTTTAAAACCGTATTATTGATTTTAAATCTTATGGCAGTGTTTTATACTCCCTTTGTCAGGGGGCTGTATTTTGAAGCGGAGCAGTTCCCTGCAGAGGTATTTGTCTTAATTTCTTTTGCACTGTTCTGGGTTATGAAATATTTAACGAAGGACGGTAAGTTTATAAGTACACCAATGGAGTACGCTTCTTTGGGTCTTGCGGTTGTGTATTTTGTTTCAATAATAATGTCGGTTAGCTACAGACTGGCAATATCAGAATGGCTCAAGTACTGTATGTTCTTTTGTATATTTATTATGATAACCGATCTTGCAAAGGATCAAAGAAGCAGAATTGCAGTTTTGTGGACGGTTGTTGCTGCCGCAATGGGACTTAGTATTATTGGTCTGGACAGTTCTGTAGGCGGAAGATTTGTGGATATGGCTAATAGCCTCTTTAAATCCTTGCATATCCCGGTGGAATTCTTCGGTTTATACGTGGACGGCCGTATTCATTCCACTATTCAGTACCCTAATGCACTGGCTGTGTATTTATTGGTGGCTGTCTTTATTTCATTAGCATTGTCGGTAATATCGGAAAAACGGTGGCAGAGAATGGTTTTGGGGGCGTGCAGCACGGTTTTATCCGTTACATTGCTCTTGACTCTTAGCCGGGGTGTGTTGATTCTTGTGCCCTTTTTACTATTGCTGTACATTTTATTTATTCCCCGGGGATATAAATTAAAGGTTTCCATGCTAAGCATAAATACAGCCCTGTCCAGTGCCGTATCGTTGCTGATTGGCCGCGGGGTTAAATTTCTAAGTTCCAATCTTTGGGCAAGGGTTGTAATAGGGGTTTTGGTTTACATTGCTATATTCTTAATGTTGGAGTTTTTGATTTCATGGCTGGCAGGGAAATCAAAGTTTAAGCTTAAAATAAAGCCCGCTTTTCTCCTAGTACCCTTTGCAGCAGTAGTTGTTGCATCGGTGCTGTTTATAAACATCCCAAATACACTGGTTTTGAGGAGTAAATCCTCTGATAGCAAAACTGGGTATTATACGGTAAAGAATATCCAATTAGTGCCTGGAAAGGAGTATAGGTTGGAGGTTGATGCTTCTAGGGCTGAAGGTGATGAAGAAAATTCCTTTGAAGTAAGAATAACCACTAAAAATAAAAGGGACATAATGTTTAATACGGGTACAAGGCTACAAAGCATAAGCAAGAAAAATATCGGGAATGTTGAAAAGGTTGAAATTCCGTTTACGGTTCCTGAAGACAGTAGATTGATTGTCATACAGTTTACCAATACTTCTTCTGAATCCGATATTTTTTTGGATAATGCCAAAATAGTATCTCCAAAAAACAATAAAACCGTTAAAAAACTTACACTGGCGTATAAATATATGCCGAATTCGGTAATGGGAAGGTTTTCGAACCTGTTTCAATCCAAGAGTTTTTTAGCCAGGATGCAGTTTATTCAAGACGGGCTGGGGATATTTAAAGATCATTGGTTTTTAGGGGCAGGCGGGGGTGCGTGGTCTGTTTTAACCTTTTCCTACCAATCCTACCTCTACTGGTCAACACAGCCCCATTCGTACATTGTGCAGGTAGCTGCAGAAACCGGTATCGTGGGTGTCCTGATTTTTATAATGCTTATTGCATCGATTCTTGTGCAGTTTATTACGGAACGGGTATACAAAAAGGACATGGATGACGCCCAAAAAATTCTGCAGATTACATTATTGGTATCGATATTCACAATGTTTGCACACTCAATGTTGGATTTTGACCTGTCCATTTCCTCTGTGTATATTCTGTTGTGGACGGTTATGGCATTATTCAACTCAAGCAGCAGGCATGAAAAGGCGGTTTTGGATAAAAAGGAGCTGGAGGAAGGGAATAAAAACCGTTTGTTGTACAGGATTAACAACCTGAAGCGATTTAATGTAAATTGCATCGCATTGGTTATTGTTTCGCTATTGGTAATGGCTGTTCCAATGGCCTTCGCAATGGCTGCCCACTATGAAAAAAAGAGTGAACAATATATGTCCGAGGGAAATATAGAGATGGCCCTTGAAAGTATAAAAAAAGCAGTATCCTTTGACAGCTTTAATTCCGGTTATAAGATAAAATACTGCGAACAGCTTTTATCCCAGGAAAGTATAACAAGAGATGAGCTTGCACTTGCAAGAAAACTCAGGGAAGATGCTTATAAAATAGATAAATACAATGTTTCAACGGCTGAAAAGGCCGGGCTCCTGAGTTTGAAAATGTCGGAGTTTGACCGGGGATTGGAGATGATCGACCGGGCTATTGAGTTACGACCCTTTGCGGAAAGGCAGTGGAAAATGAAAGCCGATGCGTGCTACGAGATTGCCAAGGCTTATATAAATAAAAATGATGTTCAAAACGCAAAGAAATACATTGAGCAAGGGTTGGAAGTTATCAAGGAAGCTGCAATTAAAAATGAAAAAAACATGAAGCCTTTTGTATTCGGTTCTAAAACCTTAGAGGGTATTGAAAAAATGGTTTATTTGAACAAGAACATTAGCGGTGAAACCTTAGATCAAGTAAAAAACCAGGTGTTTCTTACCGTTAATGAAATAGATATAAACTCTGACGGTATTCCCGACCAATGGAAAAACCTTACTCCGGACAGTGCGGAGGTTGGGGTGGAAAACGGGGTCATTGTTGTTAAAAGCATCCCGGAATCCGGTGCAGGAACAATACAGACCCGAGCTTTTGATCTTGAGGAAGGAAAAAAGTATAAATTAGAATTGGTTTTAGGTAATGATGCAAAAGAGGTATCATACCGGCTGATGAATTATCATAATAAATATCAAAAGCTTGAAAAATCGGGAGAGAGAATGTTTTCTGCAGAAATAGACATGGCATCGGAGGATATAAACAGTGAAGGTTATTCGGTAAGGCTTCGAATAGACAAGGACTTGGTTATTGAAAGCCTCACGGTTTCCCAGGTTCGCTAACTCCGAATAAAAAGCCTGCAGTAAAGTTAAAAGGTTAGGACGAAAACTGCAACGGGTTTCCCCAGGTTCGCTAACTCCGAATAAAAAGTCTGCAGTAAAAATGCAGGTAAATTCTAAGAATAACATGTTGCCTTAACACCATTTTGTGGAACGCGATACAAAGAAGCAATGTTATAATAGTTCCTACAAGCTTTTATGTAATCCTTTTTGATATATTTAAACTAAGAATTATGTAATTTTGTACAGTATTATGTAGAAAAATTTCTCTTTAAATATTTAACTGATTATGGTATTATAGTCATAGAGGATTTTAAGTCTATAAAAAACATTCTAAAAACGGGGTATTTGGGGAGGTATTATGAAACGTAAGATCATTTCATACGGCTTAATCGTTATCGATGTGGTATTAGTTAATGTATCACTGGCTCTAGCATACTTTTTAAGATTCGATTTCAATTTCAGAAATGTCCCAGAACAATTTTCCGGGAACATCATAAAGTTTGCTATAGTTTCTACGATTATTAAGATTTTTGTATTTATGGCTTTCAAACTTTATAACAGCCTTTGGAAGTATGTTGGAATATACGAGACGGCTATGATAATGCTGGCATCCATATTGGGTAATCTGTTAATGATAACCTATGTTTTCATGGTTCGCTTGCCTGTGCCAAGGGGTGTATTCCTGATATGCTTATTGACGGATATTTTCCTGATTGCCGGAGTAAGATTTGCCTACAGGTTGATTAGAAGGCTTGCTAAAGGAGAAGTGTTTACATTCAGGAATTATAAAAGGGTTCTCATTATTGGTGGCGGAGATGCAGGCTCAATAATTGTAAAAGAGCTGCGGTCACATCCGGAACTTAAGAGTACTCCGGTGGCAATACTTGATGATGATGAGGATAAAATAGGCAAGAAGCTAAGCGGGGTTCCCATCGTTGGAAATACGAAACAGGTCTTGGATGTGGTGGGAAAAAGGCAGATAGATGAGGTAATAATTGCTATGCCTTCTGCAACCCGCAAAAAAATAAATGATATATACAGCAGCTGTTCAAAAACCAGCTGCAAGGTAAAAATACTCCCGTCTGTATCACAGCTTATTGATGAATCTGTAGTAATGCAAAAAGTAAGAGATGTTGATATTGAAGACCTTTTAGGAAGGGAACCGGTAAATCTGGACATAGAGGAGGTTTCATCCTATCTAAAAGGACAAGTTGTTATGGTAACCGGAGGCGGAGGTTCAATAGGATCGGAGCTGTGCAGGCAGATAGCAGGGTTTTCTCCTAAACGTTTAATTATATTGGATAACTATGAAAACAACGCTTACGAAATACAGAACGAACTTCTGTACAAGTATCCTAAGTTGAAGTTGGAGACTATAATTGCCAATATAAGAGAAAAGCAAAGACTGGATAATATATTCAGACAGTTTAGTCCTGATGTTGTTTTCCATGCAGCAGCTCACAAGCATGTTCCGCTAATGGAGGTTAATCCGACGGAGGCCATTAAAAATAATGTGTTTGGAACGTTGAATGTTGCGAAATGTGCCGATGAATGCGGGACAAAAAGGTTTGTACTTATCTCTACCGATAAGGCTGTAAATCCTACCAATATAATGGGTGCTACAAAGAGAATTGCTGAAATGATAATACAATCTTTAAATAGAGTCAGCAAAACCGAGTTCGTGGCAGTCAGGTTCGGTAATGTCCTTGGGAGCAACGGCAGTGTAATTCCACTGTTTAAAAAGCAGATTGCACAGGGTGGACCGGTTACGGTTACGCATCCTGAGGTAACCCGATTCTTTATGACCATTCCAGAGGCTGTTCAATTGGTGATAGAGGCAGGTGCGATGGCCAAGGGCGGGGAAATATTTGTGCTTGATATGGGTGAGCCGGTGAGGATTTCCGATCTTGCCAGAAATCTGATTAAGCTTTCGGGATTTGAACCGGATGTGGATATTAAAATTAAATATACTGGGTTAAGACTTGGAGAAAAGCTTTATGAAGAGTTATTGCTGAATGAGGAAGGACTGAAGGCTACAAAGAATAACAAGATATTTGTGGCTAAGCCGATTCATATAGACATGGCAATGCTAATTAGAGAATTAGAATGCCTGAAAGAAGTTATGACAACAAATTCGGAAGGAATTTCGGAATATATCAAGCTTATTGTCCCCACCTATAAAAGGGTGCAAAATGGAGGACTTTCATCTTAGACAAAAGCTCAGAGGGCATCAGGTTCTCTGAGCTTTTTGCTATTTCACTTTATAAAATTTCACTAAATCAAAATTAAAGGGGCATTGAGCCCCTTTCATACTTTCCCCTAAATTTAATATTAGAAACTGATTATGTAACGGAATACGAATTGCTTTTATTATGCTCAGACAGAGCATTTGACGGTATTATCAAGTAAGTGCATGTCGTATTCGAAATTCGGTTCTCTTTCAACGGCTTTATAGTAGTAAGATAGAAATTTATCTAACCGCCTGCTATAAAGTTGAACTTCCTCACATAAAAGATCAAAATTATTTTTCTCGATTAATTCGTTTAACTTGATGTGCATTTTAGCTATGACAACCATTAAGAAGTCTTTTGACATGAACTGCAGCCCCCTTTGATATAGTATAGTTTTGATGTATTCCAAGAAAGCCACTTACTAAAACAGAATAACATAATAAGACAACCATTTCTTATATTATAACACAAACTGGAATAATATCAATATTGTTTGTATAATAATATATATAATATTTTGGAAAACTGGACTTGAGAATTCATTATTGAATAAAATGGAGTAATTGACGTAAAATATATGTTCTTTTCTTTGCATTTAATGTTATAATGGTAAGTGTGATGATAAAGACATTTTGCTATCATTAATTAAGGGGTGTTTTTTGTGAGTGCAAAAATTCTTATTGTTGACGATGAAAAGAACATTGTAGATATTCTCAAATTTAACCTAACAAAGGAGGGGTTTTCAAGTGTTGAGGCCTATGATGGCGAACAGGCTATTGAATTGGCTCACAGTGAAAAGCCTGATTTGATACTGCTTGATATTATGCTTCCTAAAATGGATGGATTTACCGTATGCCGAAAACTTCGTGAAACTATTTCTACGCCTATAATAATGATAACTGCAAAAGAAGAAGAAGTTGACAAGGTTTTAGGACTGGAACTGGGTGCTGATGACTATATAACAAAGCCTTTTAGCACCAGGGAATTAATGGCCAGGGTGAAGGCTAACTTAAGAAGAGCTGATTTTTCGGATTTACAAAAGAAGCAGAGCAATTATTTAAAATTTGGAGATCTGGAGATTGATATTGAGCATTATGAAGTAAAAAGGGAGGACAAAATTATTGAGCTTACCTTAAGGGAATTCGAACTGGTTAAATTCTTAGCTCTTCAGCAGGGACAGATTTTTTCAAGAGAAAGCCTTTTAGAAAAGGTTTGGGGCTATGAGTATTATGGAGATGTCCGTACGGTGGATGTTACAGTGCGTAGAGTCAGGGAGAAAATTGAGAAGGATCCGAGCAACCCATGCTATATTATGACCAAAAGAGGCGTAGGGTACTATTTTAGCAAGGTAAGCTAGTTGTATACAACTATTCTTCGTTTTATGCTTGTTTGTGTGAGGATGAGGTATGATTTTTAAGCGACTGAATCTATTAAGAAGCCTGCAGTGGAGATTGGTTACAATATTTATTTTATTGACATTTGTTTTAATGATTTCTGCAGGGATATCATTAAACTATTTTGTGGAAAACTTTTATTATGATACTTTTAAAGCCTGTATAGAAAATGGATTTGAATATTGGGGTATAGACAATAATGCCAGCCCTAAAAAAGAAGAGATCCTTGAGTATCTTACCGCAAATAATAAGGCTAACGCGATGTCTTTATTTTCAATAAACAATTTCCGATCCTTTACGGTAGTTGACATGAAAACCAATGAAATTTTGTATACCGACGAGAAAATGCCCTATATGGAAACATTGGCTCATGATATACAAAACTCTAGGAACTACCTTGCTGTGTTAGCCGGCAAGGTAGGAGACCAGGGAAAACTAATAAGGATCAATGACAAGGCCTTTTTTGATTATGCCCGGAGAATAGGGAATTCCGATTATGTTGTGTATTTCAGGTATGACAGGGAAGAATGGGCAGGAGCGATGGAGGCTTTTAATAATATAATAAAGCTGAGCTTTGTTATTGCAGTTATTTTATCACTAATTTTTGGATATGCCCTTTCGAAGACGATAACCGTCCCTATAGTTAACCTTATGCATAAGGCAAAAAAGATGGCTTCCGGGGATTTTGACCAAGTAGTGGAGGTAAAGTCGGAGGACGAGATTGGAAAGCTTACAAAGGCGTTCAATTTTATGGTTAAAGAGCTCAAAAACACTTTGAATCAGATATCCCGGGAGAAGAGCAAAATAGAGACCATACTAAACTTTATGACCGATGGAGTAATAGCCTTTGACATAAACGGAGAGGCAATTCATATAAACCCTGCTGCTAAGAGAATACTGGAAACAGATGATTTTTTCTTTGATTTTAATGAATTTTCAAAGAAGTATGAACTGGGGGTTTCAATAGAGGAAATTAAGTACCTTGAAAAATACAGCACAAAAGAGGTAGTTATAGATATTGGCGAAAAATATGTGAGGATGTATTTTGCATTGTTTACCGACAAGGAAAATAATGCGGAGGGTATAATAGCGGTTCTTCATGACATAACAGAAGAGCAGAAACTTGAGAACATGCGAAAGGAGTTTGTTGCAAATGTTTCTCATGAACTGAGAACACCCTTGACTTCCATCAAGAGTTATTCGGAGACACTTTTAGACGGGGCTTTAGAAGATAAGGAAGCCGCCGAAAAGTTCCTTGGAGTAATTAATTCCGAAGCAGATAGGATGACTAGGCTGGTTAAGGACCTTCTTCAGCTTTCGAGGCTGGATAATAGACAAATGAAGTGGAACATGCAGGAGTTCACGTTTGAAGAGCTAGTGAAAAGTTGTGTGGATAAGGTCAGGTTCTCATCCGAGGAAAAAGACCAGATACTGGAGTGCTTTACTATTGGTGAAATAACAAATATAGTCGGGGATAAGGATCGCATTGAACAGGTAATTTTGAACATCCTTACAAATGCAATAAAATACACCCCTGTAGGGGGGAAGATAACAATATATATCGGAAAGATGTATGGTGATGTTTATGTAAAGGTGGCGGATTCAGGAATCGGGATTCCAAAAGAGGATACNGCCAGGATTTTTGAAAGGTTTTACAGAACTGACAAGGCACGTTCTAGGGAAATGGGAGGTACAGGACTAGGACTTTCGATTGCAAAGGAAATAGTTGAGGCACATAATGGCAAGATATCTGTTTCCAGTGAATTGGGAAAAGGGACCGAGGTTACTGTAAAGCTACCTACATGTAACTGAATCTTAAATGGCGTGTAACAGTATTGTAATACTTTTATAGTATAATTTATGTAGTAAATAGGGTAATAATATAAGAAATTTTACCCTGCTAAGAGGTGTTGTAATATGATGAAAAGGATATTTGCGATTTTTTTAGTTTTTATATTAGGAGTTAGTTTATGCATTAATGCCTTTGCACAGTACGATATTCCGGAGTTGCTTTCGGATAAAGATACTCAAGAAACCGAACAATTTCTTGTTACCATAACTCGTCCTGAAGGTGATGAAACTACATTTAAAGAGTCGTACGTGCTCTGTGGCAATTCAGGCAAGGAAAACATAACAATAAAGCTTCTCATGTACAATGAATCTACAGAAAAGTTTGAACCCTTTAAGAACATAGATGGCGAGGATACATGGCAAATAGGAGTTTCAGGCTTTTTCATGAAAGAAATTGAACTTCCGAAGATGGGTGCTAACAAGATTAGAATAGTTGCTTTTGAAGGTTCTAATGAAAAAGACGTTGTACTAAAACCCGGTGAGAATTTGCAGGTAAATACTTTCACTGTTACATTGTTGGGAAAGAGTGTAAAGGACTCAATTAAAAACGGATTTTTAAGGATTACAGATATTTTGAACGTTCTATTCGGAGAATAAAGGTCTGAGATGTGAATGAGAAGATTAAATCGCGAAAGATTTAAGTTGTACATATTGTTCTTGCTGATTATAACGAGTTTTATACAGGTAGGTATCCTTTGGTATTATCAAAATCAGAGAGTGCCTACTAATTTTTTATTGGGTTTTTTCAATTCACAAAAAAATGAAGCGGTATATGATATCGGATATTTTTTTAAGCCTTACAGGGTTGTAGTTACGGAGGGATATGAAAATCCGCACTGGATAATTGATGAGGGTCATGAGTTTTATTCCCTGTTGTGGGACGAAGCAAGAGTTTATATCAGCAACTTGCTGACAAAAAAAAGTATTAGTCACCAGGGTGAATACAACAGGGAATATTGGGGAGAGGTAGTAATAAAGAAATCATTTGTATTTGAGTTTAAGACCAACATAAGTACAGAACTTCTTGCTGCATTTCTAAATATCAATCCGGATTCTGATTTTAAACCCGGTGGGATTTACAAAATGGCAATTCTCCCATCGGAAAACATAAATCGAAATTTAACGCTATATGTGTACAATGGCATAAGTGTTAACAAATACATCATGCCCTTTGAACAAAAAGGATTGCATATAAATGATTATGATCATATCATAAGCCAGTTGTACGAGGAAGACAGCGATGGCTATAATGTTGTTAAGGAGTATATATCAAACTACGTGTATGATTATTTGAGCCCCGATGTTCTGATAGTGGCAAAGGGCAATAGTTTCAGAGAGTTCGAAAGCCTCATTTGCAGTGTTCCGGATAAAATCAAAAACACAAGTACAAATGAAGAATTGGTCGAAATAGCAAAATCCATTCTTGGAGAAGATCATGATGGGTATATGAAAAATATCGATGTTTATGATGTTATAGTTTTTCAAAATCTCAGCAACATGTATAGGATATACAGGGATGGTTTGTTGGAATACAGGTATCTTTATGTAATTGACAATAATGATAAAGGCAGTGAGAGTGAAGCCTTAAACAAGGCACTGAATTTTATAAAGAGCAGGGAAGAATTGATATCTCCAGAGATTGATATTTATCTGGCGGGAATAACAAAGAACCAAAATTATTATACCTTTACCTTTGATTATAAATACGGAGATAGACCAGTGTCCCTTGATGATTATAAAATAAACAACAGAGATGGAAAGAGCTTAAATCATGCCATAACAATAGATGTAAACAGTAAGAGGGTATTAAACTGTTATTGGCTTTTAAAGGATTTTAAAAAGGGAAATGAAAAATTGCATCTCAATGTTAAATTTGAGTATATGTTTGAGGATGTGTTTGCCATTAACAGAGGATTAGACCGAAACAAATTTTCCATCAGGGATATAAATGTTGTATATGACATAGAATATGCTACCGAAAGTCTGGGATTGAAACCTGTTTGGTGCATTGAGACTATGGAGGGTAAAAAATACATTGTTCCAATGAGGGAAAAGCCGGAATAGGGAGGATGGCGATGGATTGGTCAAGAGCAAAGAATATTCTTATTTTAATTTTTATCCTTCTGAATGTTTTTCTTAGTATTACTATAATAAACGAATTTAGGGGAAGCAGTGTTACAAAGGAGACCATTTCGAATGCAAGATTGGCTCTTAAAGAAAGAGGGGTTGAAGTAAACTGCAGCATACCAGATTATGACGGGAGTGTGGGAACCCTAACCTATAAAAAAATAAGTTTCGATCAAAGAAGGCTGGTCGAAAATATATTTGGAGACCGAACCAATATTGATGATTTATTAGTGCAAGAGGCTATAGAAAAAGACGGAAAGGAACTGAGGTTTTTAGACGAGTATAGCTTTTTATACAAGAACATGGAGCCAGGAGAAATTGTGTCTGGCTTAAATAATTCGGATAAAATTCTAGGTTATGTTGAAAAAATTCTTAAGGGGACAGGTATACCGGTATTGGATTATAGAATTGACTCTGTGGAACATGGCAAAAAAGGAGTAACAACTTATGTTTTCAGGCAAAAATACAGGGATGTTTGGATTGTTGAGAACCATATCACCGTAAATTTATCGGATAAAGATTTAGTAGTCATGTTAAGATATCAGAAGGTTGACAGCATAAAAAACAGTAAAAAAGTTATGCCGGTATATCAGGTGCTGTTAAAAAATCATGAAATCATAAAGGATATTACAATAAATAAGATTGACCTAGGATTTAAAAACCAGAAAAAGGATGACGGTGGAAGAGAATTGGATGGTATTCCCGTATGGTGTATTGAAATTCAGGATATGGGCAATAAGGCTAAAAAGTACTTTAATGCGTATGATGGGGATGAAATTGAATAGGATTCCGAACAAAAAGGTAAGAAATCAGAAGAATTAAAAAAATATTGTGTAAAAATTTCTAATTTAGTAGTATAATCTAAGAAGAAGCTCTTTGCTCATACTAAAGTAATAATTGGCGGGTGGGGGATTAATTGGAGAAAATATTTATAACAGGGGGAAAACCCCTAAGAGGCAAAGTTAGTATAAGCGGTGCAAAAAATTCAGCTGTTGCTGTTATTCCAGCTGCCATTTTGGTAGACGGACCATGCAGAATAGAGAATGTACCTGATATCAGCGATGTTAAGGCACTTGTCGATATATTGAAAGAGTTGGGTGCCGATATTATTTTTGAAGACAATGAAGTTCTTAATATAAAAACTCAAAATTTGAAATCGAATATTGCTACATATAATATGATAAAAAGACTTAGGGCATCCTATTATTTAATGGGAGCTCTTTTGGGGAAATTTAAAAAAGCAGAGGTATCAATGCCCGGAGGATGCGACTTTGGCTATAGACCTATCGATCAGCATATAAAAGGCTTTGAAGCATTGGGGGCAAAGGTTGAGATTGATCATGGAGTCATAAAGCTCGAGGCTGAAAAGCTAAAGGGCTGTCAGATATATTTAGACGTGGTAAGTGTTGGGGCAACCATAAATATAATGTTGGCAGCCGTGAAGGCGGAAGGAATCACCTCCATTGAGAATGCTTCAAAGGAGCCGCACGTAGTTGATGTTGCGAACTTTTTAAATGCCATGGGTGCCAATATTAAGGGAGCCGGAACGGATGTTATTAAAATAAAGGGCGTACCCAACTTGGCAGGAGGGGCAACTCATTCGATTATTCCAGACATGATAGAAGCAGGGACGTTTATGATAGCCACAGCCGCCACAAAGGGCGATGTAGTTGTCAAGAACGTAATACCTAAGCACTTAGAGTCTTTGAGTGCAAAGCTTGTTGAGATGAATGTGGAAATTGAGGAAGACGGCGATTATATAAGGGTTGTTGGCATCGACAGGGTGGATAAGGTAAATATTAAGACCCTGCCATACCCGGGGTTTCCGACGGATCTTCATCCCTTGGTGGCTGTTTTGCTTTGCAGGGGAAATGGAACCAGCACCATAACTGAAGGAATATGGGATAGCAGGTTTCAATATGTTGATGAACTTAAAAGGATGGGGGCTCATATAAAGGTTGAAGGAAGGATGGCAGTAATCGAAGGAGTTCCGAGGCTGTCAGGGGCACCGGTGAGGGCGACGGATCTCAGGGCAGGAGCGGCAATGGTTATAGCAGGCCTTGTTGCAGAAGGAGTGACTGAGGTGTATAATGTAGACTATATAGACCGGGGATATGAGAACCTCGAAACTAAGTTAAAGGGTCTAGGTGCTAATATAGTAAGAAAATAAAAGAATAGAACAGAGAACCGTCCCCTGTTCTACTACTTTGCAGGAATAGGAGATTACAAATGATAAAGTTTTGCAGCTTATATAGCGGAAGCAGTGGCAATGCCATGTTTCTTTCGGATGGAAGTACAAAAATCCTAATTGATACAGGCTTAAGCGGTAAAAGGATTTTTGAAGCACTTGTTTCAATTGGCGAAAAGCCTTCGGAATTAAGTGCTATTTTAGTGTCGCATGAACATAGCGATCACATTCGTGGAGCGGGTGTGATATCTAGGAAGGTTGATATTCCAATATATGCAAACCAGAATACTTGGGAAGCTATGGAGCATTGCATTGGTCCTGTGAGCTTAAAGAATATAATGTATTTTGACACAGGAAAGGAGTTTGAGGTGGGAAATATAGTCATAAAGGCTTTCCCTATACCTCACGATGCTGCGGAACCGGTGGGATTTAATTTTTTTATCGAAAACAGAAAGATAACAACAGCTACCGATATTGGGCATATGAATAAAGAACTCTTATCCCACATCGAAGGGAGCGATTTGTTGTTGATTGAATCAAACCACGATGTGGAAATGCTGAAGGTAGGTCCATACCCATGGCCTTTAAAGAAAAGGATTCTGGGAGAACTGGGACACCTGTCCAATGAAATGGCAGGGAAGGTTGTGGCGTATCTGGCGGATAAGGGAACTAGGAACTTCTTTTTAGGACATCTTAGCAAGGAAAACAATTTTCCCGAGTTGGCCTATGAGACTGTACGCAACATTTTAAGAGAAAAAAACATAGATATTGAAAAAGATATAAGGTTATCGGTTGCGTTAAGAGACAGGGCAGGTCAGGTTGTAGAGATGTGATTTAAGGGAAACTCCTCGTTCGGGAATGCTGTGCTGGTATTATACAGTTGTAGAAATGTGATTGGTGTGAGATATGAAGCTAACGGTAATAGCAGTAGGAAAATTAAAGGAAAAATATCTTAAGGAAGGCATAAATGAATACAGTAAAAGGCTTTCTAGGTTTTGTGAGCTGGAAATAATTGAGGTAAATGACGAGCAGGCACCGGACAGCCTGAGCAGTATGCAGGAGGAACAGGCTAAGAAAAAGGAAGCCGAAAGAGTTATAAAAAGACTCAAGCCGGGGACTGTTTTAATTATTCTGGATGTACGGGGAGTTAAGGTGAGTTCGCCGGATTTGGCCAATAAGCTTAATTCTTATTTTATTTCGGGCAAATCACATATTACGTTTGTTATTGGCGGGTCGCTGGGAATTGACAAAGAACTTTTGGGCATGGCGGATTTAAGGCTTTCCCTTTCGGACATGACATTTCCACACCAGCTGACAAGATTGATATTATTAGAGCAGGTATTTAGGGCATTTAAAATAATAAACGGTGAAACATATCATAAGTGAGGGAAAGGCAGTGTTTTTTAAAAATACTGCTGATGGTGAGGTATGAAATGCTGTATAAGCAATGAGGTGTTTTGTTGATTCTGTTGTACCCTGAACAATTGCCCACGGATACTTGACACTAACGATGTATGGTGCTATAATTTCAGTGCCATAATTTTCATCAGTGAAGATAAATTAAAAGGAGGAATACACCGTATCAAAAGGTGTATTTATGTAGATGAAGAACAAGTTTAAAAATGACTTAATTATAATGTTAAAAGGATATACCATAGGCTCATCAATGAGCGTTCCCGGAGTGAGTGGCGGTACCATGGCCATCCTGCTAGGAATTTATGACAAGCTTATAAGCTCAGTCAGTAATTTTTTAAAGGACATCAAAGGCAATATTTTATTTTTACTGAAGTTCTGTATTGGAGCCGGTGCCGGTATTTGTTCCCTTTCATTTTTATTAAAATGGATGCTGGAAAAATTTCCGTTGCCTGTATCTGTATTTTTCTTAGGTGCGGTAGTGGGTGGCATTCCCGCACTGTATAAGAAGACAAAGGAATCTTCGCTTAGAATATCTTCAGGTATTTATTTCTTGTTGGGTTTCCTCGTTGTAATATCCATTGGATTTATTCCGGAAGGAAGTGTCAATGTTGGTACCGGTTCAGGAGTTACTCATTATTTGATGTTACTGATCACTGGTATTATAATTGCCTTGGCTTTGGTGCTTCCAGGCATTAGTACTTCCCATATGCTGCTGGTATTGGGTATGTATGATGCCATGCTTGGTGCAATAACGAGGTTTGATGTTGTTTACGTTGGAATATTGGGAATTGCAACGTTAATAGGTGTTTTCCTGATTACAAAACCAATTGAATGGACCTTAAATAAATTTCCCCATCAGACCTATTGTGCGATTATAGGATTTGTTCTTGGCTCCACAGCAGAGATTTTTCGGGACAAAATATTACCCGCAATTCCTGAAAGTGCCGATGCGTTTTGGTGGATAGGTTTCGGTCTGATTTCCATAGTTGCATTTATTTTAGGATTTATGTCCATTAAATCCTTGTCCAAATTTCAAAATGATTGATGAATATACACAAAAAAAGATGATGATAAGAAGCAGCTTCGGAATAAAATTTCGTTGTTGCTTTTTTAAACCTTCGACTCGTTATATACTTTTGTGATAATGTGGTAAATTTTATATATGGGCGAGCATATTGCAAATATTCATTCAGGTGTCACGGTGAAATCATGAAGGAAGATTAAGCCATGGCATAAATTACAGATAAACTTTATTGAGCCTTTGTAGTAAGAT
>JGI24710J26742_10002107_pt1 | contig 17865 bp, 14 predicted proteins | sample BioPla2DNA2_FD_26742 | JGI IMG/M metagenome (IMG submission 26742) | reverse complement strand
CGTGAAAAAGGGGATAGTCGGTCAGATGAGCCATATCATGAGAGCTTTTTTGGTAATGATATTTTAAAGCCTGAAGACATAACACCTTTTTCAGCAGCATTCTTATCATATCCTGTAGGGACAGCTGTTTATAATCATTGTCCAGGACCGGATGATGAAAAGCCATGGGAAAGAATGAAGAAAATGTTTATGTCAGGAGGGAAGCCTCCAAAGCCTCAAGAGGAAAAATCAGATAATAAGGATGATGATGAAGCTGCTAAACCAGCTTATGCCAGTCTTTCGGCCAATTCGCCCCTTGCGGTATATATGGAGAATAATATATATTTCAATAGGGCATTAGCATACATAAAGGAAAATAATCCTAAATTATATGAAGATGATTCGGCTATTGAATTTACAATTGACAGGGAAAAGAAAAAAATTGTAATTGAAGTAAGTAAGCCAGAGCTTCTTATTGATAATGCTGCAGATATTATTACTACAGATAAGCTTGGATTTGGATACCATACTGAACAGCTTTTTGAGCAAGCTGATGGTAGNCCCTATTATTTTGACTNAGACTTTTTTGGAAAGCAAAGGGGAGATAGTGGTNTTCCTGGCCCATTCCAANTTACAGGNAAAGAAAAATTTGAATTTTCATTTGAGTAAATAACAGAATAATTTAAGCCCTATCTTTTTTCGAAAGATAGGGCTTAACTATATCATATACGAATATATATCTTATTTGGATATTATCCTAACAGATTGTCGTTCTATTATTCTTACAGGTAACTTATTAGACATTTGTTCTATAGAACCGGATTCTATTAAGTGCTTGGGCAGGTAGTCAGCGTTATCCAGTCCATTGGGGCGGTGATGCTGAGAACTCCAATATGGGTATATTGACAGGCTGGTGAGTTAATGGGTATTGCTTTAGTTCGTGATGGAGCGGTAATTCCTATGGTGGATTCTGCACTGACCACTAGCAAGATTGATTGGAATACCTTAAAATATCATTGGTTCGCAACCGATGATTCAAAATCCAGTGGAACTGGCTTGGATTATAATAATAAAAAGGTGTTTGACCTGAATTCTGAGACATTAAAAACACTTGAACTAGTAAAACATCACACCTTTAAATAAATGTTAAATATAAGGAACTTCCTCTTTTGTATCTAGCAAAAGAGAGAGGCTCCTTATGCTTTATAGGTAAGTTTCGCAATTATCTAACTTTTAGATTTTTGAAAGGAGAAGAATGGATTCCAAGTATAATTTTGATAGAATAATTAATAGAAGAAACACAAATAGCTCCAAGTGGGATACTTTAGCAGCCAAGTATGGACGGGATGATCTTATACATTTAGGGGTTGCAGATATGGATTTTGAATCTCCAGAACCTATTATACAGGCCTTTAATAAAGTAGTGAATCATAAAATATTTGGTTATACTGATTTGAATGAAGGTTTTTATAAAAGTATTCAANCTTGGATTAAAAAGAATACANATGTAAGCATACCTAGAGACTGGATAGTTTTTTGTCCAAGAATAAATATAGGCTCTGGTATATGTGTAGATAGTTTAACTAGCCCAAATGCTAAGGTTCTAATTAATTCTCCTTCGTATTCCCCATTAAAGCAAGCTGTTGTAAAAAACAATAGGAGCTTGATTGAGGTTCCCTTAATAATTAAAAATGGAAAATTTACTATGGATTTTGATTATATGGAATCAGTAATTGATAAAGATACAGAGATGTTTATATTGACTAATCCAGATAATCCTACTGGTAGGGTATGGTCAAAGGATGAGTTAGAGAGATTAGCTAAGCTATGTAAAAAGCACAATCTGATACTATTCTCTGATGAAATTCATTCTGATATACTTGCAGATGGAGTAGACCACTATAGCACATTAAAGCTAGGTCAAGAAACACATGAAAGGTTAATATATGCAAACTCTCCAGCTAAAACCTTCAATATACCTGGGATTATAATCTCATACATGATAATTCCAAATAAAGAGCTTAGGGAAAAAGTTGAAAAATCAATTGATAGTATAGGGATGCACAACCCGAATATATTCTCTGTAGCTGCAATAGAAGCCGCATATAATGAGTGTGATGAGTGGTTAATTGGAGTTAGAGACTATATAGATGAAAATGAAAAGTTTGTAAGAGTTTACTTTAAGGAAAATATGAATGACTTTATTGTTATGCCAAGGGAAGGAACATATTTACTTTGGATAGACTATAGGGCTCTAAATATTAATGAAGATGAACTCCTTAATTGGTTCATCAATGAAGTAGGAGTTGAAACCTACATGGGTTCAAATTTCGGTAGGTTTGGTCTTGGATATATTCGTATCAATATTGCAACATCAAGAAAATTACTAGAACAAGCCCTATCCAAAATGAAAAATGCTTACCATTTAATAAAAAGAAAATAATCTATACTAGGCTGTCACTTTATTGATTGATAATCGTAAAGAGACAGTTTTTTTGTTTAATAGGATGTAAGATGATATAGAATTCTATATATTAATAAAGAATTACTCTAATTTTTATGTACATTTATAGATGTAGATAAAAAGTTATTGACATATGTCGTTAATAAGACTATACTATAGTTAGTAAATGACATATGTCAATAACTATAAGGAGGTGAATAATATGCCTAGAAGAGATGGAACTGGCCCAAGTGGTGCTGGAACAATGACTGGTAGAGGTTTAGGTTTTTGTACAGGCTCAAATCTTGACAAGTGTAGTGCTGGACTTGGACTAGGAGCAGGTCTCGCGATTGCTTGCAGACGTGGTCTTGGAAGAGGTAATGGAAGGGGGTTTAGAAGAGGCTTTAGATTAAGTGAAGATTCAAATAAGTCAAACAAGTCAACTAAGGAATTACTTCAAGAACAAAAAGAACTATTGGAAAACCGACTTGAGTTTATTAATGAAGAGTTAGGAAAGCTTTAAAGCTTGCAAAAGTAACCAGAGGACGCTCTGGTTACTTTTGATAGAAAAGGGGTGAAGGATTATGTCCAGGCCAATAAAATGGAGAAAAGTATGTGGTTTACCAGAAAGTAATAAGTTTGGTCCTCTTGATTTGAGTATAGAAGAACGCGATTATGTCAATATGACAGTTGATGAATATGAAACTATAAGACTTATTGATTTGGAGGGTTTTACCCAAGAAGAATGTGCAAAGCAAATGAATGTAGGAAGGACTACAGTACAGGGAATATATGTAGAGGCCAGAAGAAAGTTAGCCCAGTCTTTAATTGATGGTAAAGTATTGGTTATTGAGGGAGGGGAATACCGGCTCTGTGATGATTTGGTAAATGGTTGTGGCCGTGGTTGTAGAAGAAATAGACGAAATAGAAACTTTAAGAACAATAGGTGGAATTAGCAAGATATCTATAATATACTATTGGTGATATAGGTATCTAGTCTTAATATTATATCAAAAAAAATTATAAAAACTAAGAAAAAAACTTAGAAGGAGCAAGATTATGGGTGAAGATTGCAATCAAAACTGTAGCAGTTGCTCAGAGAACTGCACAGACAGAAAAGAAGAAAAAACAGATTTCTCTGAGAAATTACATGAGATGAGTAGTGTAAAGAAAGTCATCGGTATTGTCAGTGGTAAAGGGGGAGTAGGTAAGTCGCTTGTTACATCAATGCTTGCCGTTACCATGAATAGAAAAGGCTATCATACTGCCATCTTAGATGCAGATATTACAGGTCCCTCTATTCCAAAAGCCTTTGGCTTAAAAGAAAAAGCCAGAGGCAGTGAAGCAGGTCTGTTTCCTGTAAAAACCAAGACTGGCATTGACATTATGTCTATTAATTTGCTTTTACAAAATGATACCGATCCTGTTGTCTGGAGAGGACCAATTATAGCTGGTACAGTTAAGCAGTTTTGGACTGATGTTATATGGAATGATGTAGACTTTATGTTTATAGATATGCCTCCAGGCACCGGTGATGTTCCTCTTACGGTGTTTCAATCCATTGCTGTAGATGGGATTATTATAGTAACCTCACCCCAGGAGCTGGTATCAATGATTGTTTCAAAAGCAGTCAAAATGGCAGAGATGATGAACATACCGATTATCGGATTAGTAGAAAATATGTCCTACTTCAAATGTCCAGACAATGGCAAGGACTACAAGATATTTGGAGATAGTCATATTGAAGAGATAGCCGACAAACATAAGCTTAAGGTACTAGCCAAGCTACCTATTGACCCAAAGATATCAGCCGCCTGTGATAGGGGTATGATTGAACTTTTCGATGGTAATTGGCTTGATGAGACTTCTAATATATTAGAGAAAGATTTTGAGTCAAGTAATAAATAGTGGGCTAGAATCAAGACACTCTAAAGTTCAATAGTTTATTTTATCATGAACTTCTATATAGTGACGGATGAGGAGAATAGAACATAAAATTAGTTAGGTGTAAGATAGTGCTTGCATGAGCTTAATTGTGTAAGTGCTATTTTTATGTGTTATGCCAAGAAAACTATTTAATTCTTCCTGCTTAATAGCCTTGCTTACATTAATAATAAATTTTCTAGCCATTTTTTTATTGATGAGATTTTGTTATTATTAAATACTCCCTTGGAAGTTTCTATTAGAAAGGGAGAATATCTATTTAAGCAAAAGCCTGTAGAATACGATGTTAAACTAGAACTAGGTGTAAACTATTAAACTAGGTTAACAACAAAATCACCATGCATCAATAATAAAACTATAATTCTTATAAATAATGGTTGAAAAATTATTAATTATATACTATATTAATAATAGGAACTATTACAAAGATTATGGAGGAAAAAGTATGAGTAAATTATATGATGCATTAAATGAACAAATGAATTTTGAATTAGAGTCTGCCTATATCTATGCAACAATGGCTGCATATTTGGATGAGCAGAATATGAAGGGTATGACTCATTATATTGACGAGCAAGTTAAGGAAGAGATAGAACATGCCGAAAGAATTAAGAATTTTTTACAGGAAACAGGCTATGGTATAAAGTATCGTCCATTAGATCCAGGAGATGGGAAGTTTGATTCTATTAATAATGTGTTCGAAAAAGCACTAGCCCATGAAAAAGTAGTAACTTCTCGTATTCATGATTTGGTAAAGCAAGCAAGAGAAGAAGAAGACCAAAGAGTACTTAACTTACTTGCATGGTTTGTAGATGAACAGATTGAGGAAGAGGATACCTTTGGCGTGCTTGTGGAGAGATTAGAAAGAATTAATGGCCAATGGAATGGCTTATATATTCTTGATAAAGAACTTGCTAGTAGGTAATAATAAGATCAATATAAATATATATAATAATAAGCTCAAAGTGATTATAAAAAATCGCTTTGAGCTTATTATATTTTAATAAAGCTTGGTCAATTTGAAAAACTAAATACTACAGTTAACTTAATAATTAACTTTTAATAAAATTATGAAAAAACAGTTGACGGTATTCATATTATTTGGTATATTATTAGAGCTTTGATTTTGAAAATCATTATCAAATACAATAATTACATATTAAAAAATACGAGAGATTTAAGTAGTAAAAAAAATAAAAAGTACTGATAAATCGGTACTTGACTTAAAGAGGAGAAATAGTATGAAGAGATTTAAAGGATTAAAATTAACTGTTATTATGTTAGCTTTTGTTTTAATAGGAACAGGATGTTCCAAACCAAGCATAGATTCTGCTAGCTTAAATGAAGAATCTGCTTCAGATAGTAATCAAGCATTAACAGTTGAAATAAAAGATTATTATGGAACTGTAAAGGTACCTGTAAATCCTAAGAATGTTGTTGCTTTAGATAATAGAACTTTTGAAACCTTAGCTGATTGGGATATTCAATTAGCTGCTGTACCTAAGGCTGTAATGCCGTCAGATTCACCATATGTAAGTGACGATAAGGTTTTAGATATAGGAAATCATCGCGAGCCAAATCTTGAAATAATAGCAGCAGTAAATCCTGACCTTGTGATTGTAGGTCAAAGATTTGCCACCTTTTATGAAGATATTAAGGCATTGGTTCCAAACGCAGTTGTTATAAATCTTGATTTTGATGTTTCTGAAGAGTCTAGTTCACCTGGTGAAAACCTAGTTAATGGCATGAAGAACTCTACAATTGCATTAGGAAAAATATTTGATAAAAATGACGAAGCTGAAAAGTTGATAAGAGAATTTGATAAGGCCATAGATGAAGCAAAATCTGCATACAATGGAAGCGATACAGTAATGAGTGTTGTAGTATCTGCTGGCAATATTGGTTTCTCAGCACCTGGTTCAGGACGGGTATGGGGCCCAATGTATGAAATATTCGGATGGGTTCCTGCATTAGAGATAGACAAAGCTACTTCAGACCATCAGGGTGATGAGGTTTCTGTTGAGGCTATAGCACAGAGTAATCCCGATTGGATATTTGTATTAGATCGTGATGCATCAGTATCCTCAACAAGTGATGCAGTTCCTGCCCACGACGTTATTGATAATTCACCTGCTCTTCAAAATATAAGTGCTGTTACTGAAGGAAAGATAGTATATGCACCAAATGATACTTACACAAATGAATCTATACAGACTTATCTAGAGTTATTTGATAAGCTTGCAGATGCTTTAGCCAGATAGCAAAAGGAGTGTAACCTATTGTCAACATACACAGCAAAAAAGGTAAGCGGGTCTGTGAAATTCCATACCCAAACCTATAACCACAATAAAATATGGACAAAATCTTTTATATTAGCAGTCATTTTTGTCATTATATTAGGAGTAATATCACTGTTTACAGGAGTATATGATATATTCGGCCAAGAGGATGGAATAAGTATGATTTTCATAACTCGTATACCAAGAACAGTTTCATTAATGCTTACTGGGGCGGCCATGTCAATATCAGGACTTGTGATGCAGTTAATTACACAGAATCGTTTGGTTGAATCAACCACTACAGGNACTATAGAATGGGCTGGTTTGGGACTTGTTTTTGTATATCTAATATTTCCAGCCCCGACTTTAGTACAAAGAATGACTGGTGCAATAGTATTTTCTTTTATAGGTACTATGATATTCTTTCTATTTTTAAGAAAAATCAGGCTTCGGTCATCCTTAGTTGTGCCTATTATAGGGATGATGCTTGGAGCAGTAATCTCTGCAATTTCCACTTTTATTGGATTAGTATTTCAGATGACGCAAAATATTGAAACATGGTTTGTAGGTTCTTTTGCATCAGTACAAATTGGAAGATATGAATACCTATGGATTATAGTTGTGGTTACCCTTGTTATTTTTATCTATGCTGATAGATTGACCTTAGCGGGACTTGGAGAGGACATAGCAACAAGTCTTGGAGTTAATTACAATAGGATAGTTATTCTTGGTACAGGTCTTATATCTTTAGCAGTTGGTATTGTTGCAGCTGTTATTGGTAATCTACCATTTTTGGGTTTGATTGTGCCAAATATCGTATCAATGTATAGAGGTGATGATCTTAGAAGTAATCTACCTTGGGTATGTGTGCTAGGNATGGGGACGATAACTCTTTGTGATATAATTTCTCGAACAATTATAATGCCCTTTGAAGTACCTGTATCCTTGATACTAGGAACTGTAGGGGCAGTGGTATTTATTATTATTTTACTAAAACAAAGGAGGGCAAGATGAGATCAGCCAGGGCTTTTCGCTCTAAGAAAGAGGAAAGACGGTATTTTATCATACTGATAACATTGATAGCCTTAGGTCTTCTTTCCTCCTATGGACTTCTTGTATATAATAATCCGGTTCCCATAGATTCTCCTTCTTTCATACCTGTTGTAAGAAGAAGGATGGTAGCTATAGTTGCAATGGTTATAGCTGCTATATGTCAAAGCTTATCAACTGTTGCCTTTCAATCAATTACTAATAATAAGGTTATTACCCCCTCTCTATTAGGCTTTGAAGCACTATATGGGACAATCCAAACAAGTACTATGTTTTTCTTAGGTGCAGGTGCACTTATAAGCTTTAGTGGACTTCAATCATTTGTATTTCAAGTAATCCTAATGGTTTTGATGTGTTTATTACTTTATGGATGGCTACTATCTGGAAAGTACGGTGATTTACAGCTAATGCTTTTGGTTGGAGTAATTATTGGAACTGGCCTTAGGGCTTTGTCATCCTTTATGAGAAGACTACTTGCACCATCAGAGTTTGATATTTTACAGGCAAGATTATTTGGGTCTGTTAATAATGCGGATTCAGAAAATTTTGTAATAGCAATTCCTATTGTAGTAATTGCAGCCATACTTATTTTAGGCTCTTCAAAGAAACTAAATCTTGTTTCCCTTGGAAAAGATGTTTGTACCTCTTTGGGAGTTAAGCATAAGTCTAGTGTGATTTTAATTCTTGTGCTAGTCTCAATATTGATGTCAGTCTCAACTGCTTTGGTTGGTCCACTTACCTTTTATGGATTTTTAGTGGCAAGCTTAACTTATCAAGTTGCTGGCACCTATGATCATAGATATATATTTCCAATGGCTCTTGCCATAGGATTTTTGATAATAACTGCGGCTTACTTTTTTATGTATCATATATTTGCTGCACAGGGAGTAGTTTCAGTAGTTATTGAAATGTTTGGTGGACTTATATTTTTATTTGTAATTCTAAGGAAGGGGACTTTATGATAAAGATTGAAAATGTTAAAAAGGCATATAGTGATGAGGTAGTCATAGGGCCCTTGAATATTAATATACCAAAAGCAGGAATCACTTCTTTAATTGGACCAAATGGGGCAGGAAAATCAACAGCCCTTTTGATGATTGGAAGGCTTCTTGGTATGGATGAAGGCATGATAAGGGTGGCCAATATGGATGTTAATAAGTGCAAATCATGTGATTTGGCTAAGGTGTTGACTACTTTACGCCAGGAAAATCATTTTATTACTAGACTTACTATCAGGCAATTAGTTGGTTTCGGAAGGTTTCCTTATTCTAAGGGAAGATTGTCTAGACAAGATGAGGATATAATCTCCAAATATATTGATTTTCTTGGCTTACGCGACCTTGAAAATAGATATTTGGATGAACTATCCGGTGGTCAAAGGCAAAGGGCCTATGTAGCTATGGTTTTATGTCAAGAGACAGAATATGTACTCTTAGATGAACCGCTGAACAATCTAGATGTAGCAAGGTCTGTTCAAATGATGGAGCATTTAAGGCAGGCTTCTGATGAATTTGATAGAACCATTTTGACAGTTATGCATGATATCAACTTTGCTGCCAAATACTCTGATAGGATTTGTGCCATGAAAGACGGGCAGATTGTTGCTTTTGGAACTGTGGATGAGATAATGGATTCAGAACTTTTGACAGAAGTTTTTGAAACAAAGATAGACATTATCCAAGGTCCAAATGGTTTAATAGCTACTTATTAATAATGGAAGACAATATTTTAAGCTTAAAGTGATTTTAGTAGATTACTTTGGGCTTTTTCTTGGTATTATAAATAAATAGAATGAAATATTTCTTTCTTAAGGGACTAGGTTTATTAAAGTCCCTTTTTATGCTATAACTAATATAGTGAAGACTGATGTTAATAAATGTTTTTATGCTAGTAGGTTTAGGAGGATTAAAGAATGGAGATAAAAAAGATTACTATAGTAGGTATGGGTGCATTAGGAGTAATGTATGGTGACTTTTTTACTAAGAAGCTAGGTGAAGGAAGCCTTGAATTTGTTGCTAATAGTAGCAGGATAGATAGATTTACAAAAGAAGGGGTATTATGTAACGGTAGGTCCTGTGANTTTACACTTGTTGATGAGGAGGAAGAGGGCAAACCCGCTGACCTACTTTTATTTGCAGTTAAGGCTAATAGCTTAGAGTCAGCAATTAGGAGTGTCAAAAACAAGGTGTCTAAAGATACTATTATCATGTCCTTGTTGAATGGAATATCTAGTGAAGATATAATAGGGAAAGCTTATGGGATGGAGAAGATAGTTCATTGTGTTGTACAAGGTATGGATGTTATTAAAGCAGACAACAAAGTAACTTATTCTCAATTCGGACAATTCTGCATAGGGATTACAGAAAACACATTAGACAAAAAAAAGAGGCTACAAGCTGTAATAGATTTATTTGATAAGGTGGGTATGCCTTATACATTAGAGGAGGATATTAAGCGAAGGGTTTGGAGTAAGTTTATGCTTAATGTAGGGGTAAATCAAGCGGTTATGATTTATGAAGGCACTTATAAGACAGTTCAAAAGCCAGGAAAAGCAAGAGAACTAATGCAAAATGCTATGAAGGAAGTAATTATCCTAGCAGAAAAAGAAAATATAAATATAACTAAGGAAGATTTTGATTATTATGTAAAGCTTATTGATAATATGAATCCAGATGGAATGCCATCAATGAGGCAGGATGGTTTAGCCAAAAGGAAATCTGAAGTAGAATTATTTGCAGGGACAGTTATTGCCTTAGCTAATAAGTATAAGATAGACCTACCAGTAAATCAGTGGATTTATGAGACTGTAAGGGAGATGGAAAGCAAGTATTAGAATAAGCCAATAAGTATCCAAATCCATCCTACAAATAATTATAAATTAATGTATAATAGACATAGATGAATAAAAGTATATATAATTGATTGTTTTATTAGATAAACTGATGGAGGCCATAAATATGAAACAGAAAAATCACATTTATATTGCGATTGATCTAAAGTCATTCTATGCCTCAGTCGAATGTATTGAGCGTAATCTTGACCCTATGACCACTAATCTTGTAGTGGCAGATGAAAGCCGTACTGAAAAGACCATATGCCTTGCTGTGTCACCATCTTTAAAAACATATGGGATACCAGGAAGACCAAGGCTCTATGAAGTTGTTCAGAAGGTTAAAGAAGTGAATAGACAACGTGAGAAAAAAGCACCTAATAATGTGTTTACTGGTGCTTCCTATAATGATATTGAATTGAAAAAAGACCCTGGATTATCACTGGATTATATAATTGCACAACCAAGAATGTCTTATTATATGGACTATAGTACTGAAATATATAATATTATTTAAAATATATAGCGCCTGAGGATATCCATGTTTATTCAATTGATGAAGTATTCATAGATGTGACTAATTACTTGAAGACCTATAATCTATCAGCTAGAGACCTAACTATGAAGATAATACAGGATGTTCTTCAAACAACCGGAATTACTGCCACAGCAGGAATCGGAACAAACCTTTATCTTGCTAAGGTTGCTATGGATATTGTGGCCAAGCATATTGTACCTGACAAGGATGGTGTCAGGATTGCAGAGCTAGATGAGATGTCTTATAGACGTATACTTTGGTCACACCGCCCATTGACAGATTTTTGGCGGGTAGGAAAAGGATATGCGAGGAAGCTAGAAGACCACGGTATGTTTACTATGGGAGATATAGCAAGGTGTTCAATAGGTAAGGAAAATGAATTTCATAATGAAGATCTCCTATATAGGCTATTTGGAATAAATGCTGAGCTACTAATAGACCATGCCTGGGGCTTCGAACCATGTACAATGGCTGATATAAAGGCCTATAAGCCCAGTGTTAAAGGCCTAGGATCAGGTCAGGTCCTCCAGAGTCCATATGATTATGATAAGGCAGGCTTGATTGTAAGGGAAATGACAGACCTTTTAGTTCTTGATTTAGTTGACAAGGGGTTAGTCGCAGATCAGTTTGTCTTAACAGTTGGCTATGATATCTGCAATTTGACTGATCCCAAGATTAGGGATAAATATAAAGGACAGATTACTACAGACGCATATGGAAGGCAGGTCCCAAAGCATGCCCATGGAACTGTGAATCTAGAAAGACCAACATCATCTACTAAGATAATTATTGAGGCTGTTATGGACTTGTACAGTCAGATAGTCAATAAAAATCTATATATAAGAAGAATAAATATAGCTGCAAATCGTGTTGTAGATGAAAGAAGCATAGAAAAAACAGAATCCTTTGAGCAACTTAGCCTCTTTACTGAGCAAAGCAAAAAGGAAGAAGAAACTGCCGCCCTAGAGCAAGAAAAAAAGATGCAACAAGCAGTACTTGACATAAAGAAAAAGTTTGGAAAAAATGCCATAATAAAAGGTATGAACCTGAAAGATGGAGCTATGGCAGTAGAACGGAATAAGCAGATTGGAGGCCATAAGGCATAGCATGTAATATTAGTAAGATAATTCTTCATTACAGTTTATTATTTTGTTGAATCAGGAGTAATTTATGAAAGAAAATTTTAATTGTACACATGAGTATGATGATATAATTAATCTACCCCGACATGTATCCACTTTACATCCACCTATGCGGATAATTGACCGTGCCGCACAGTTTTCTTCATTTGCTGCATTGACAGGATATGATCTTGCAATAAAAGAAACAGCAAGGATGACAGAAAAAAGGATAGACTTAGATGAGCATGCAAAAGTTGTACTAGATGAAAAACTTAGAATTATACAAGAACATATAAATCATGAGCCTGAGATTACAATAACATATTTTCAACCAGATGAAAAAAAATTAGGAGGAGCTTATGTTTCTATATCCGGTATTGTAAAGAAAATAGACGGATACAAGAAAACAGTCCTTATGAAGGATGGAACCAGGATATCAATAAAAGAGATTATTGATATAAGAGGGGAAATAGTCCAGTCCATAGATGATTTTCTATTGTAAACGCAATATGTACCCTCAATATATATATATATACTTTTTCTAAACAAGGGTACAAGTCATTGATCTTTAGATAAATAGTAAAAATAATTTTTAGCAAAATTATAAGCGTTGCAACAACAGAAATTACTTAATTGCATCATGAGGTATATTATGGCTTATTAGTATTATTTTTCTATATATGTTATGGGAAGTCCTTTCCCCTCGTCATCTTGACAAATACTTAATATTATTATAGTATATTATGGTGCTTTACATAGGGATTAAGTAGAATAATCTGATTATTGAAGCAATATTTAATTATTATCCTCCACCGAACTGGTAGGAGATTTTTTATTCTTATAAACAACTTTAATGCTTTAAAGAATAAGGAGAGGTTACCTTATTAACAATAAATTAGGGACTATTTGAAAGGAATTATATTATGGTAAAAAAGTTAATTCAAAGCATACGACAATATAAGCTACCCTCTATTTTAACAGCTATATTTATTACAGGAGAGGCCATAATTGAATGTGCGATTCCATTTATTACAGCAAATTTAATAAATAAGATACAAGCTGATAGTATCACTATGCCATCTATTTTAAAAACCGGATTATTGTTAATAGGCATGGCTGTAATATCCTTATGCCTGGGTGGCATAGCAGGTATTACAAGTGCTAAAGCTTCAGCTGGCTTTGCCAAGAATCTGCGTGGAGACTTATTTAGTAAGATACAAACCTATTCCTTTGAGAACATAGATAAGTTTTCTTCAGCCTCACTGGTAACACGGATGACTACTGATATTAACCATGTCCAGATAGCTTATATGATGATTATAAGAACGGCTATACGAGCACCACTTATTATGATGTTTTCAATTGTAATGGCATTTATAATGGGAGGAAAGCTTGCAACCTCCTTTGTGATTATTGTACCTATACTAGGCTTTGGCTTGTTTATAATAAGTCAAAAAGCAATGCCCGCATTTCATCGCGTATTCAAAAAGTATGATCGTCTTAACGAGTCTATTGAAGAAAATGTTAGAGCAATGCGGGTAGTAAAAGGTTTTTCAAGAGAAGAGTATGAGAAGAAGAAGTTCGGTGAAGCATCACAGGATATCTATAGTGATTTTGTAAAAGCAGAACGTATTGTCGCATTTAATGGACCCTTAATGCAGTTTTGTATCTATTTTAATTTGATATTTGTTCTTATACTAGGATCGAAAATAATTGTATCTAGTGGTGGTTCCCTACTAGGCGTAGGTGAAATATCNGCTATGCTTACTTACGGTGTGCAGATCCTAATTCAGCTTATGATGCTATCTATGATATATGTCATGATAACTATATCTAATGAATCAATAAGGCGTATTGTAGAGGTTTTGGATGAAGAACCCTCTCTATCAAATGGAGAAAATCCTAATACTNTTGTAAAGGATGGCTCGATTGACTTTGAAAATGTAAGTTTNAAATATTCAAAGCAAGCAGAAAAATATGCCCTTTCTGATATAAATCTTCATATTAAAACTGGTATGACAGTAGGAATAATTGGAGGAACAGGGTCGGGTAAGTCCTCGCTTATACAGCTTATACCAAGACTTTATGATGTGACCGAAGGGACTATAAGAGTAGGAGGAGTTAATGTTAAAGATTATGATCTTACTGCGCTTAGAGACTCGGTTTCAATAGTCTTACAAAAGAATTCCCTTTTTTCTGGAACAATTAAGGACAATCTTCTTTGGGGAAATGAAAATGCAAGTGATGAAGAAATTATAGAAGCCTGTCGTATTGCACAGGCCCATGATTTTATAAGTTCATTTCCAAAGGGTTACGATACAATTATTGAGCAAGGTGGTACAAATGTTTCAGGAGGACAAAGGCAAAGACTTTGTATCGCCAGAGCCTTGCTTAAAAAGCCCAAGATACTTATACTAGATGATTCAACAAGTGCTGTGGATACTAAAACAGACGCACATATCCGTTCAGGCTTGAGAGATTATATTCCTAATACAAGCAAATTAATAATTGCGCAACGCGTTGCCTCTGTTGAAGATGCTGATATGATTATAGTATTGAATAATGGAAAAATATCTGCTACTGGTAAGCACGAGGAACTATTGAAGACTAGTGATATTTACAGAGAAATATACCAACAGCAGGTTGGAAGGGGTGATGATAATGAGTAAGCAGATTAAGAATAAGAAAAAGCTTAATAGTAAAGTTTTGCTTAGGTTACTGAAAATGCTTTTTAAAGCTTATCCAAGGCTGATCCCTATAACTATGATATCCATAATATTCTCAGCAATAGTTACTGCAATACCCTCAATATTTACCCAGAAGGTTTTTGCTATAGTCACAGGATATTTAAGTGATGGTAATCTGGATTGGAACTTGGCGAAAAAAGAAATATTGCCTCTAGTAGGTATTCTTATTGGCCTATATGTGGCTTCTATTATATTGATTACAATTTATTCACAGATTATGGTACACATAACTCAGGGATTCCTAGATAAAATGCGACGCAGATTATTTGATGGGATGCAGAATCTACCAATTAAATATTTTGATACAAATCAGCATGGGGATATTATGAGTTATTACACAAATGACGTGGATACCCTTAGACAGCTGATATCTCAATCCTTACCAAACCTACTTAAGGCAGGAATTATCGTTGTATCAGTGTTTAGTATCATGCTTTGGTATAGTTTATGGATGACACTGGTGATACTACTTGGTATTATAGCCATGGTGTTTGTTTCAAAAAGAGTTGGGGGAGGTTCGGCTAAGTATTTTATCCGCCAACAAAGGTCCATAGGAAATACTGAAGGTTATATTCAAGAAATGATGAATGGTCAGAAGGTAATTAAGGTTTTTAACCACGAAGAAGAGGCCATTGAGGGTTTTAATAAAATCAATGAAGAATTGTACCAGGATAGTTTTAAAGCTCATGCTTATGCCAATTCTTTAGCCCCTATCATTATGAATATTGGTAATGTACTATATGTCCTTTGTGCTGTAGCAGGTGGAATGTTTTTGCTTTCTGGTATTCCCAATGTAGGTATATCAGGTCTTGCATTTTCTATAGATATACTTGTTCCCTTCCTAAATATGACCAAGCAGTTTACGGGTAACATTAATCAGATGTCACAGCAGATCAATTCTGTGGTCATGGCAATGGCAGGAGCAGAGCGTATATTTAATCTCATGGATGAAGAGCCAGAGAATGATGATGGATATATTACCCTAGTTAATTGCAGATATGACAGTAATGGTAATATTATTGAGTCAGATAAACGTACCAACCAGTGGGCATGGAAGCATCCCCATAGTGACGGAACCATCACTTATAAAGAGCTTGAAGGCCATGTAAAAATGTTTGATGTGGATTTTGCTTATGAGCCTGGTAAAGAGGTCTTACATGATATATCAGTTTATGCTGAGCCTGGACAGAAGGTTGCATTTGTTGGAGCAACTGGTGCCGGTAAGACAACCATTACAAATCTACTCAATCGTTTTTATGATATAGCAGATGGTAAGATACTTTATGATGGGATAAACATTAATAAGATTAAAAAGTCAGACCTTCGTAGAAGCCTTGGNATAGTTCTACAGGAAACTAATCTTTTTACAGGTACGGTTTTAGATAATATTAGGTATGGAAGATTAGATGCAAGTGATGATGAATGTATCAATGCAGCTATTCTTGTAGGAGCAGATGATTTTATTACACGATTACCAGAAGGCTATAATACTCAGCTTGCCAACAACGGTAGTAATCTTTCACAGGGTCAGCGCCAGCTTATTTCAATTGCTAGGGCNGCCGTGGCAGACCCACCAGTACTAATTTTGGATGAGGCTACGTCNTCTATTGATACACGTACTGAGTCTATAGTACAAAGAGGAATGGACAAGCTGATGGAAGGTAGAACTGTATTTGTAATAGCCCATCGCTTATCTACAATTATGAATTCTGATGTTATTATGGTGCTTGATAAAGGAAGGATAATTGAACGAGGTAGTCATGACAGATTGATTGCAGAGAAAGGAACCTATTATCAATTATATACTGGAGCATTTGAGCTTGAATAAACCTCTCACGAATATAGTTACGAGTTTCTTCAAGTGTTAATAAAATACGAAAAAAAGCCTTACTAAGTAGGGCTTTTTTATTGCAAACCAAAGGAGGTACAACCTTGTTTTATACTAAACACAAAAACATTAGTGACAAAAATGTTAAAGTATGATAATATTTATAAAACATATGGATACTCCATAAAAATATATGCACTGCATTCTTAATAGAAGCGGTAGCAGGGAGGTTAAAATGAATAAGAAGATATTACTCGGCATAACCGGGTCCATTGCTGCTTATAAAAGTGCGGATATAGCAAGTGGACTGGTAGGCATGGGTTATGATGTACAAGTCGTAATGACTTCTAATGCGGTTAGATTTATCAGTCCGCTCACTCTTGAAACTCTTACTAAGAACAAGGTTTATGTGGATATGTTTGATGATGAAGACCATAGTCAGGTTACACATATTAACCTTGCAACTGAATCTGATTTGATTCTTATTGTACCAGCATCCTATAATATTATTGGTAAAGCAGCCTCTGGCATAGCAGATGACCTACTATGCTCTATTATTGCTGCAAGTCCAGGTGAAAAAATTATTATTGCACCTGCCATGAATGTAAATATGTACAGTAATCCTATTCTGAATGAGAACATTAATAGGCTAAAGAAATGTGGAGTATCATTTATTGAGCCAGAAGAGGGTAGGCTTGCCTGTGGTGTAATAGGAAAGGGACGTCTACGAAATATACCTAGTATATTGGAAGAGGTAGATATGTTTTTTTGTGAAAAACCCTTAAAAGGGCTTAAGGTAATGGTAACAGCAGGTGCAACCAGAGAGTATATTGATCCAATTAGGTTTATATCTAATAGCTCATCTGGGCTTATGGGTGTAAGTCTTGCTAAAGCCTGCAAAAAATTAGGTGCAGATGTTACCTTGATCCTTGCGAATTCTCATTATGACCCTGATGGAATGAAGGTTATTAAAGTCGATACTGCCTCCCAGATGTATGAGGCTGTTATAAAGCATTATGAGGACATGGATCTAATATTTGCATCAGCAGCTGTATCAGACTTTGAGCCTCTTACATATAGTAGTGAAAAAATAAAAAAGAAAACTA
>JGI24710J26742_10002102_pt1 | contig 17877 bp, 11 predicted proteins | sample BioPla2DNA2_FD_26742 | JGI IMG/M metagenome (IMG submission 26742) | reverse complement strand
GACGGTGACCGGCCGGCTTGCAAAGGGTTCTTTTTTATTGCCGGGTGATATCAGCTCCCAGTATATCAGCGGTCTTTTGCTGGCCGCTCCTCTCTTGGGCGAAACGGAAGTCCGGCTTACATCCGGGCTCGAATCGGCCGGGTATGTTTTGATCACAACGGAAGTCATGCAGGACTTCGGGGTAAAAACCGTCCGCACGGAACACGGCTATACGGTACCGGGCGGACAGCACTACCGGGCACGGGATTATGCAGTGGAGGGCGACTGGTCCAATGCGGCGTTTTTCCTGGTGGCGGGGGCATTGGGAGGCGCTATTCGTCTGCGCGGGCTGAAAGCCGATTCCGTACAGGGCGACCGCGCCATACTGGATGTGCTGCGCGCCTATGGCGCCCGGGTGGACACCGAAGACGGTATTCTCGTGCAGAGGGACGCGGCACGGCCAATCCGTGTCGACCTGCGGCAAATGCCAGACGCCCTTCCGATACTTTCAGTGCTGGCGGCTTCTGCCCGGGGTGAGTCCGTCTTTTACGGCGGCGCGCGTCTGCGCCTGAAAGAAAGCGACCGCCTGTACACGAGTGCACAGATGATCCGGAATTTAGGGGGCGATGCCGAAGAAACCGAGGACGGCCTCCTTGTGCGCGGCACAGGAAAGCTCACAGGCGGCACCACGTCCTCCTTTGGCGATCACAGGCTGGCTATGGCGTCGGCCATTGCCTCGCTATTGTGTGACGAACCCGTACGCATCGAAGAACCTGAGGCGGTCAACAAATCGTATCCTGCTTTCTTTTCCGACTTTCAGCAATTGGGAGGCCATTATGTTTAGTACCTTTGGACAAAATATTCGGATCACCGTATTCGGAGAATCACACGGGACGGGGATCGGTGTTGTGATGGACGGCTTTCCGGCCGGCGAAGCGGTTTCTATGGAGGAGCTGAATCGTTTTATGGCCCGGCGCGCGCCGGGGCAACGTGGCACTACACCCCGCAAGGAAAAAGACACACCCGAAGTGCTCTCCGGGCTGCAAAACGATACGACAACCGGTTCTGCCCTTGCAATGATCATCCGCAACAAAGACCACCGCTCCGATGACTATATAACGGATATTCCCCGGCCGTCGCATGCCGATCTGAACGCGCATCTGAAGTTCGGCGGCCATATGGACATGCGGGGCGGAGGGCCTTTCTCCGGCCGGATTACCGCCCCTTTGTGTCTGGCCGGCGGGGTGGCCAAACAGATTCTGGCAAGAAGAGGGATTGCGGTCGGGGCGCATCTGGCGGCTATCGGGGCCATCGAAGACGCCCGCTGGGATCCGGTGCTTGTTCGCCGAGAAGAACTGGAACAAATCGGCCGGCAGGGCTTTCCTGCGATCGACCCTGCCAAAGCGGACGCCATGCTGGATTATCTGGACCGCGTTAAAGACGAGGAGGATTCTGTGGGCGGACGCATCGGCTGCATGGCGACAGGGGTCCCTGCAGGACTTGGCGAACCCAATTATCTGAGTGTGGAAAGCCATTTGTCGCATCTTTTGTTTTCTGTGCCGGGGGTGCGGGGCGTGCAATTCGGCACGGGCTTTGCCGCTGCCAAAATGCGCGGATCCGAACACAATGACCCCATACGCCTGGAAGACGGACGCTTTTATACCCAGACGAATCACGCCGGCGGGATTGTGGGCGGCATCACAAACGGTATGCCGCTTGTGGTGGAAGTTGCCATGAAACCGGCTGCCAGCATCGGACAAAAACAACGTTCCGTTTCTTTGTCCCAAAACAGGGAAACGGATTTGCGAATCGAAGGGCGGCACGATCCGTCCATCGCGGTACGGGCCGTACCCGTGATCGAGGCCTGCATGGCCATCACACTGCTTGACTTTATGGAGGGAAAGAATGGAATTACAGGACATCAGAAATAAGATTGACCGGGTAGACGACGAGATTTTCACGCTGTTCGCAGAACGCATGGCCTTAGCCCGCGAAGTGGCCAAAGAAAAGAAAAAAGAGGGCACCGGCATACGAAACCGCATGCGTGAACGCGAAATCCTGCAGCGTCAGGCAAAGAAAGATCCGCAACTGGCCACCTATACCCGCATGCTGTACAATACGCTGTTTTCGGTGTCAAAGAGTCTGCAGTGGTCAGAAACCAACGGCAAGGACGATATCCGGGAGAAGATCCGGTTTCTGGACGGCCCCTTCCCGCGCGAAGGCGTTATCGCCGTACAGGGAACCGAAGGCTCCTATTCGCAGCAGGCAGCCGAGCGCATGTTCCCCATGGGGGAAGTGATGTTTTTCCGCACCTTTGCCGATGTGTTTCAGGCGGTCAAACAGGGTTTGTGCGACTTTGGCGTCGTTCCGATCGAAAACAGCTCCAACGGTTCGGTGAAAGAAGTGTTTGAAGTTCTCTCCCATTACGACTTTTCCGTTGTGCGCGAAACGAAGCTCTTTATCGACCACCGTCTTTTGGTGAAACCCGGTGTGAAGCTGGAAGAAATCCGCGAGATCTTCTCCCAAAGACAGGCCCTCGGCCAATGCAGCGACTTTTTGCTTAAGCACCCGCAGATTCGCGCGGAAGAATATATGGACACCGCAATGGCGGCGGCTTTTGTGGCCAATTCCGAGCGCAGGGACGTAGCCAGTCTCTCGTCCAAATACTGTGCCGAGCTCTACGGATTGGAAGCCTTGCCGGTGAAAATCCAGAACAGCGAAAACAACTACACCCGTTTTCTCTGCATTACAAAAGATGTCGAAGTGTATCCCGGTTCCAACAAGATTTCCCTGATGGTATCCGCGCCGCACGAACCCGGCGGATTGTATCATATTTTGGCACGCTTTGCGGCCTTGGGCCTCAATATTACAAAGCTCGAGTCGCGTTCTATCTCCGGACAGGACTTTGAATTCAATTTCTATTTCGACTTTGAAGGCTCGCTGGAAATGCCCGAAGTGCGGTGGCTCATGCAGGATCTGCGCGATAATTCCGAGCGCTTCCAATTCCTTGGCAATTATCAGACGGTATGATCTACGGTCTGCTGGGCAGGCGCCTGGGGCACAGCCACTCGCCTGCCATACACCGCATGCTGGGCAATCCCTCTTATGAGCTCTTTGAACGGGAAGAAGACGAATTGGCCGCCCTGTTTGCCAGAGAAGACATCGGGGGCTTGAATATCACAATCCCCTACAAAAAAACCGTGCTTCCCTATTTAACAGAGATGACAGACAAAGCCCGCCGTATCGGCTGCGTGAACACCGTCGTGTTTCATGCAGACGGAAGCCGCACAGGCGACAATACCGACTACGACGGTTTTGCCGGTACGCTGGACGGGTTGGATTATCCGGTCGACGGCAAACGCGCGCTTCTTTTGGGCACCGGCGCCACGTCGCAAACCGTCCGTACCGTACTGGTCGACCGCGGGGCAAAAGAAGTCCGCCGTCTGGGTAGAGAAGAACTCCCACCGGATGCAGACGCCCGTCATTTTGACCTGCTCATCAACTGCACACCGGTCGGCATGTACCCGAACAACGGGGAGAGCCTTGTAGATCTGTCCGGTTTTACCCGGCTTTCTGCCGTCATCGATCTCATTTACAATCCGCATCGCAGCCATCTGCTTTTGCAGGCAAAAAAACGGGGCATACCCTATGCGGACGGACTGCCCATGCTCGTCCGGCAGGCCATGGCCGCATCGGAACAGTTCATCGGGAAAAGCTGCGCCAAAGAAGAGGACATTCTGCGCCGCCTGCGCAGGCAGACCGACAGTATTGTCCTCATCGGGATGCCCGGCTGCGGCAAAACCACGGTCGGAAAGACCCTGGCAGAAAGTCTGCCCAAGACTTTTGTGGATATCGACGAAGAAATAGAGAAGACTGCCGGCAAAACCATCCCGCAGATTTTTCAGGAAGAAGGGGAAGCGGGTTTTCGCGGGCGGGAAAAAACGGCCATACAGGCAGCCGGAAAAGAACCGAACCGGATCCTTGCCACCGGCGGAGGCGCGGTAAAAGACCCCGCCAATTACGATGCCCTGGCGCAAAACGGCCGCATCTACTATCTGCAAAGAGAGCTGGAGGCACTGCCCGTACAGGGGCGGCCCCTGTCTGCCGGAGGGCTTGCTACGCTGCAAACACTGTTTCAGGAGAGAGACCCGCTTTATCGCGCTTTTGCCGACAAATGCATCCCCCCGGGCACCATAGAAGAACAGGCCGCGTGGATAAAGGAGGACTTCTATGCAAATTGCCATTATTAACGGTCCCAATCTGAATCTTTTGGGACTGCGTGAACCGGAGATCTACGGTCACGGGACCTTGTCTGACCTGGAAGCGCTCTTGCAAGAAGAAGCCGGCCGGCTGCACATGCAGCTCAGCTTCTTTCAGTCCAATCACGAAGGAGAAATCGTGGACCATATTCAGTCCCTCTACGCGCATTGCGACGGCATCATCCTGAACGCCGCTGCTTACACGCATACCTCCATCGCCATTTTGGACGCCCTGAAAGCCGTATCCATCCCCGTAGTGGAAGTACATCTTTCCGACCCCAAACAAAGAGAAGCCTTCCGGCACCAATCCTATATCGCCGAAGTCGCCGTAAAAACCATAACCAGCCAGGGATTTGCCGGCTACATCCAGGCGCTGAGATACTTTGCGCCTGCGGCGCAATGAAATCCAGCACGCAAACGTTTCAAGAAGTTTCTCCTTCGATGGACAGTTACAGGATCGTTTGCGTGCTGGACGAAATACCTCGCACGCGCCCGGCTTGTGCTCGGTGCGATATACGCGGCGTGCCCCGCGTGTTATGCGGTAGTTTTGAGCGCCTTCGGCGCAATGAAATCGGCCTTCGGCCGACGATATATTCGCTATGCGAATGCGATATAACTTCGTGGATCGCTTCGCTCACACTCGTAACGATATACGCGGCGTGCCCCGCGTGTTATGCGGTAGGATTGATATGTGTAACGGCGATTTTAAGATCGCCGAATGGACCGGAACCAACCCTGCGTTCACCTGTAGTGGCCGGCCCTGTTGCAAGCCTTGCACGTTTTGATGCTTTTCAAAACGCAATGCAAGACTCCTGCAAAGCTTCTCCAAGAGAACAGTGTATATCTATGCGATTGGCTAAGAAGCGATTGCCCGGCCACGGGCCAAATGTCCGCCAAACAACGCGGCCCGTTTATGAAACGCCGCATACCGACATACCCGTACAACTTTTCTACCCATCCCATTGGCGCCTTCGGGCGCCTGTTTTATTGCGCTAAAGCCGTCTGCAGTGTTATGATAGAAGAACATCATAGTAAAGGAAGTTGGAAAATATGTATCACATAAAGGTTTATAATGCGATTGCCCATGAGGCGTTGGAACGGTTGGATGCAAATGCGTTTGCGATTACGGATGCGGATCCGCAGGGGATCTTATTGCGCAGTTACAATCTGCGGCAGGAGACTTTGCCGGATTCTTTATTGGCGATTGCGCGGGCCGGCGCGGGGACCAACAATATTCCGGTGGAGGAATGTGCCGGTAAGGGGATTGTGGTATTCAACACACCCGGTGCGAATTCCAATGCGGTGAAGGAGTTGGTGATCGCTTCGATGATTATTGCGGCAAGGAATCTGGTTTCAGCCAGTCGCTGGGCGCAGACTTTGCAGGGGGATATAGAGAAGCAGACCGAAGCGGGCAAAAAGCAGTTTCGGGGACAGGAACTCACCGGCAAAACGATCGGCATTGCGGGCATGGGTGCGATCGGCAGCCGGCTGGCGCGGGATTGTGTCAGTCTCGGGATGCGGGTGCTGGCGTATGATCCGTTTTTTACCGGCGATGCCCCCTGGAAGAATTCCGCTTCGGTGCGGCAGGTGGACAAGCTGGAGCTGCTGGTGCAGGAAAGCGACTTTATCACATTGCATGTTCCGTACAATAAGCTGAATCACCATTTGATGAATAGGAAAATGCTGAAAAAGATGCGTCCGGGTGCGGTGCTGCTGAATTTTTCGCGCGGACCATTGGTAGATGCGGACGCACTTTTGGAACAGATCGGAAAAGGAACGGGGAACCGCTACATTACCGACTTCCCGGAGGAGAAGCTGATCGGACAGGACGGGGTACTGCTGTATCCGCATTTGGGTGCTTCCACGGGCGAAGCCGAGGTAAACTGCGCCATGATGGCGGTGGAATCGCTGACGGATTATCTGGCAAACGGAAATATTAAGAATTCGGTGAACTTTCCGGATGTGCATCTGGACGGCCTTTCCGTGTACCGTTTCTGCATTTTTAATCGCAATATTGTGAATATGATCGGCAAGATATCGACCGCCCTTGCCGAACGGCAGATCAATATCGAACATATTGTGAACCGAAGCAAAGGCGACTACGCCTATACCATGGTGGATATAGGGGATGTGGATCCGGCGGTTGTGCAGGAAGTAACGGAGTTTTTGCGGGAGCAGGAAGGCATCGTACGCGTGCGGGTAATTGGAGGACAATAAAACAGGCACCCGAAGGTGCCAAAGAGGGAAGAGCGGCGAACACAAGGTGAGTTCCGGTCCGTTCGGCGCAGGCCGCGTATTTCATAACGAGCGTGAGCGGAGCGATACGCTAAGTTATTTCCTCCAGCACGCAAACGTTTCAATAGGTTTCTTCTTCGATTGACAGTACAGGATCGTTTGCGTGCTGGATTTCATTGCGCCGTAGGCGCCTTCAGGGATTCGACGATTGTTTCTGCGAAGATTTGTGCCTGGGCGGGCAGTGCGGGGTTTTCTTTTACGGATTGGACATTGTGGGCGCGGACTTCCCAGGTGAAGTGCGGGGGAAGGGCGAAGGTTTTGTTGATGTGCAGGGCACTGATGAGCTGGCGGCTCAGGAGTTCGGCGCCGCTGTGGCCGGTTACGATGAGGGAGTAGAGGTTTTTGTCGAAAAACTTGCGTTTGCGAAACAGCGCCGTCATGCGATTGATGGCGCTTACGAAGTTGGCGGGGAGCATATCGTTGTAATTGGGCGTAAGTATGAGGATGCCGTCGGCGGCTTCAATGGAGGGGTAGAGCTTTTCTACGACATAGTCTTCGTAGATGCAGCGGGAGGCCTCTCCCATTTTTTTGCATAGTTCGTAGGCACATCCGCGGCAGTCGCGGATGTTTTCGTTTCCGAAAGAGAGCAGATCAATCTGTATGCCGCTAAGATGCGGGCGGATGAGATCCCAGATCGATAGCGTGGCGGACGCGTCGGGTTTTCCGATGGTCCAGACGGACAGGCGCGGGTTTTCTTTTCGTACAATCTCTTGTTCCAGTCGCCGGGCCAGGCTGTTCAGCTGATCCTGCAGGATTTCTGCAGGGCTTTTATGTAAGGGTGCGCTGAGCGGGGTGAGATTGTCCAGGTTTTTGGCGGCTTCCACGAGCGATCGGCCGGGCATACGTGCACCGGCCTTATTGGCGTGATAGAGAAGCTGTACGCCGGCTTCCCGCGTGTGGAGTGCGGTGGGGCTGTATACGAAGACACCCATTCTTGTGCCGGGTGGAAACAGACCGCAGTCTTCGATCCAGCGGAGCAAAGCGGGGTCGTAGCTGTGCGACTGCAGATGGGCCGCCAAAAGGATGCGCCCGTTCGGTGTGGACAGGTCGCATTCTTGCGGGGTGCAGACGGTGTAGTCTGCAAAGGCGTTTTGCAGGGCGCGTTCGATCGTTTTGGGGAAGGAATGCGCACAGAGGAGTTGTTTCATATTTGTACCTGCCTGAGTATGTGTACGGTTTCTTCCAGACGCCGGTAGAGGGCGCCGGGTACGGTTTGGTGTTCGATCTGTAAATACCCGTCTTTCTGACGGACGCGGCAGCCGAAGTAAATATCCTTCAGGGCGATGGATCCATAAAACCATTCTCCGCGCAGCCAGGCCAATAGCGTATAGGCGCCGCTGGAAAGACTCGGTCCGTAGAAGGGTTTTTTTCCGTGGGCACGGATAGTCAGATTGGCGGTTTTGGCGGCCTCTGTGAGGGCCTTTGAGCGCGCGTCGTCATAGTCGGTGAGGGAATTGGCAATCCAGAGTCCTTCGCCGTGCGGGCCGTAGGCGCGGCCTTCGTGAAGGAACTCCGGTGCGATTTCTTTGGCATAAAAGGCGGCCCGTGCGGCCATGACCCCCAGTCCGAGGCCAATGATCCGCTCGCGCGGGAAGAAGTCCAGCTCTTTGGCAGAAAAACTGCACAAGGCGTCGACCGGGTCCGACAGGATAAAGAGGGTGCCCGTAAAGGCGGACGCCCGCAGGAGCTGCAGGTATTCCGACAGGATCTTCCGATTGGCGGCAAACTGCATCATGCGGACATCGTCTCCTTCTTTGAGGACTGCGGGAACGCCGGCTGATGCCGCAAAGACCAGCGCATCGCATTCGGTCAGCCGCTCTTTTTCCACTACGTATACATCCGGCATCGGCGTTTGCAGGTCGGGCGGGCGGCATTGGAGCAGTTCCATGCGCATGGCTTCGGCTTCTTTTGTATTTCTGGCATACAGGCCGATCTGCAGATCATTCTGTCCCATGAGGCGTAGCCCGAGGGCGCAGTGTGCGCCGACATCGCCCAGCCCGATGATATGAATGCGGGGTTTGTGTACAGGGGCAGGGGCGGTCGCAAACGCATGGGTAAACAGAAGCTGTCCTTTTTCTGCATAGGGCTTCAGTTCCGGCACAAAGGTGTAGGGTATGCAGGAAGCGACGGCATCCAGCGACTCATCGCCTTCGGCCTGCAGGGGGTGGGTCAGCAGAAATTGCGACTTGGCCTGTTTGGGGTCACGGTTTCCCCGGATTCGTATGGTTTTATTCATCTTCGCCGGAGCTTCGTATGATGCTCGCCTCCAGTCGTTTCAAGAGGTGAATGTCGTTTTTAATGGATGCGCTGACATGCAGATCCATATCCTCGACACCTTTGTAGTCGGGAATGCGCGGATGATGCAGGACGTCAAAAATATCGCGCAGCGATACGGTTTTTCCGTTCAGATCCAGATACACCCGCTCCAGCTGACTGAACAGCTGATGCGCGTTTTCCAGACAGATGCGGCTGAAGGCATACAGCGCTTCATTGGTCCCTTTTTTGATAAACGAAGGCGACACATACGGCAGGAGCATATTGATGGTGGGTATCAGGGTGCCGTTAACCAGGCGCGTGTCCACCATGTCGCCGCCGATATAGGGATACAGGTCGGATTCCTTGAACCAGTAGCGCAGGCGGGGCACAAAGTAGCAGTAGTCGACTTCCAGATTTTCCGCCATGGCAAACTCCAGCCCTTTCATGCTGAGGATACCGACAAACATTTTTTCGATCCCGACGCCATTTCTCTCCAGTGCGGGCTTGACCACGCGGATCCGGTAGCCTTTGTGCAACAGATCGTCGACGAGAAGAACCGGTTTGTCGAACGCGTTGATGATTTTGCACTGATCGTCCAGAGGCAGATAGTACGGGAACGATTTGATCGTGAAGTTTTTGATGCTTTTACTGAAGGTTTTTTCCGTGTGTATTGTTTTGGTGATGGTATTGGGGACGATTTCTCCGTTGAGGTGTTCGCCGAAGGGCACGCACATGGCGGGGCCCAGCTTCCGGGGTTGTGTGGGTACAACGGGCACGCCGTTGTAGGCGGTGATCCGTTCGATCAGCTTCTGATTGATCATGCTGCGGGTAAAGCTGAGGATCAGCGTGTTGGGGAAAAGCTCGGTGAGGGTTTCTTTCATGCGCTTGCGGTTTTCCCGTATGACCTGGGTGACCGACGGATGTGCATTATAGGGTTTTTTGATGAACTTTTCGATATCCAGATTCAGCGTAACAGGATTGGAGGAGTCCACGAGCATGGTGTCGTGGGATTCTTCTTTGGCCAGATAGCGGAATCCCGACTGGGTCAGCAGATCGGTGTATTCTTTGTTGTAGCGCATTTTGTTGGTAAACAGGATATTGTCAAAGTTGTGGGACACAATATGCGCAAAGGCCTCGTTGACCAATTCTTCTCGCAGCGAATTGAACCGCCGGCTGATAAAGACACCATGCAGATAGGCGATCGGGCCGCGGGTGCTCTCCCGGATTGTGGAGATGGTCGGGATATGCCGGAAGTAGTAGTACAGGTCGATGATTTCGATTTTTTCGTACAGCACCACACAGAGCAGCTCGTCGGTGTCGGTGGCAATAAAGCGCAATACAGTGGGCTTTTCTTCCCGCACATGCACCATAATGTCTTCTTTGGTGACCGAGGTGATGAAGTCGAGGTCTGACTGCGTGATTTCCCGCGAGGCTTTGAGCGTGTATTGCGAGCTGGTGACCGTGGTTTTGAACGGGTCGTCTCGTTTGTACAGCTTGTGTTCCATGATATAGTCGCGCACCATGGGATTGACCAGATGGCTGATATCGCGATTGTTGTCGATGGAGTCGCGGATAAGGGTAGAGCTGATAAACTGAAGGTCCAGATCCAATGAGACCAGTTCATAAGGACCGGTGACTTTTTCCTGTATGGCTTTTTCGGAATGTTCGCCCCTTTGCTGCCGGCGCATATAAATGAGATGCGGCAGGGCGCGCAGCGTTTCGTTGTGCCGGTAGGCGCTCGCGTTTTCCACGACATCGGCGCCGACAAGCAGCGTGAGGGTTTTACCGGCAAACAGTTCTTTCAGCGTCTGCATATTTTTTTCGTTGGCGATATTCATTTGGATATCGGACGGGAAGATATACACATTGCGTTCCGCACTGACCGACATTTCCACGATTTTTTCGCGCATGAGATAGGGCAGGGGTTTTTTCGACCAGGAGAATTCATCGATCGATACATAGACTTCGTAGCCGAGATTGCGCACGTCGCGGCAGATCGCCAGATGCCCGAGCGAAAACGGGTCGAAGGTGCCGGGAAAGAAGGCGACTTTGTCGATATTGGGGATGACAATTTCCCCGCGTGTGAGCTGGTATTCGGTTATGCATTTGTAGATCTGGTTTAAGGAATAGGCATTGCTGAGATAGGTAAAGCCTTCGTCTTCTGTGGTCAGAAGGGTGAGAATCTTCTTGCCGTATTCGCGCAGATAATAAGCCTGGGTTTCCTGATAGATGCGGCGGGAGTTGAAAATATACGAGCCCAGTACGGCAAATGCCTCGGTATGCACAAGCAGCTTGGGTGAGGAAATTACAGAGATCAAAAGTCCGATCAGGCGATTGCGCCGCTTGTTGTGCAGGGTGGCGTCCTCGTTTCCTTTTTCAATGTATTCGTCGTAGAGTTCGATGGAGCGGCCCAGGGTATGCAAAATGGCGTGCAGGGTTTCCAGCCCGTCGGATTTCAGTTTGACGTCGAAGTCGTCCAGGATCTCGTTGAGTTCCCGCGGTTCCAGATACAGAAGGATTTCTCCCAAAAACTTGGGGATCATGCGGACAAAATTGTAGTCGTTCATTTCGAGCCCGCGCAAGAGTTCAATGGCGATGTCGTTGACTTCGGCCGGCTTCATATGCCGTACCAATTGTACGAGATGCCGACCCGCCTGTTCGCGGACAATGTCAAATTCCGATACTTTCAGCAGATTGCAGTAATGGAACGCCACATGCAGAAGATGCGCTTCGTGTTCGGTGGCGGCCATGTAGAGGATTTCGATATTGATCTTCTTGACGATCCAGGGGGTTTCCGTTTTCAGATTGCTGAGGAAAATGCCGGCCGTACTGCTTTGCGGCGAACGGAAGCAGGCCGAAAGCGGTTGCGGCAGGGGGGCAGTTTCGTCGTAGCGCTGTGCAATTTTATACAGCAAAAAGCTCTCCGGAAGGAGATCGCAGGTGTCTTGTGTGGGGATCAGCGCCTGGGCGGCTTCCTGCATACGCGGCCGCAAGGCGAGCTTTCCTTCGCTCCAGTGCAGGATGTCGAGTACAACGAGGCGGGTTTCTTCTGTGCCGTGATGCAAAAGATCCAGCAGGAAGTCTTCCACGCGTTTGATTTCTTCTTCGGTCAGAATTTCCAGCGGGGCGGAAAAAAGCGTCCGCGCCAGGATGATGCGGGTTGAGTCGGAGAAGTCGTATTCGGGCTTGAACCATTCCATATACAAAGACGGATACGGCGTGTCCTTGCCGCGGATCAGGCGGAAGAGCTCTTCGTGAATATTGATCAGATTGTATTGCAGGCGTTCCTTATGATCCAGCAGATTCACATTGGGAAAGAGGATGGTATGCAAGAGATCGTGATAGGCTTTGGTTCCCTGCAGGGTATCGTAGGAAACAGAGGGCGGGATCTCTTTTTTGTAGTCGTCGTCGTAATTGGCCACCAGATAACCGATCAGGCGGCTGGCGTCACGCCGGATGTCGTCGGCGTCGGCCAGCAGCAGATCAAACAGAAAGTGCATGACCATCTTTTTTTGTTTCAGCGTAAAATAGGAAGAATACTCGTATAAAAGATCCAGATACTGCCGCAAGGTGAGCTTGTCGTTTTCACCGCGCACGGCTTCCATCAGCGCGTTAAAACTGTCGTCGCGGGAGAAGCGGTGCATGACGGTCAGATTGTGGTCGATGGAGAAGTCGATGATATTGCGGATAACCTTGTCGCCTTCCAGGAGGGCAAAGTGCGAGAAGGGGTCTCTTTTGTAGGACGGGTCGGGGGCTTCGTTCATATCCACGGAAATACCGAGCCGTTTCAGATACACCTCAAAGTCCACCAGGCGCGCGTAGACGCGGGTGTAGCGGTTCTTTTTGGCTTCGTCCACATTGTCCAGCTTGTCGAGGATGACCTGATACGATGCGTCGAGCGAGATCACCGACATAACATCCTGTCCGTGCTTGCGCAGGTTTTTTACGCGAAAATCGGCGTAGATCAGGATGAGCGCTTCTATCGTGAGATTGTAAAGCTCCAGGTCCCAGGTGGAATGATTCGTGGCGATGTTTCCCATTTTTTCCAGGCCGCGTGCATCGTACCATTCATAGGTGTAAAAGTAGTGATAATAGGCGATCCGGCGGGCTTCATCGCCTTTGACACCGTATTTGCCGATGTCGTGGCAGAGCGTGGCACCTGCCACAAGGCCCAGGTCGATCGGGATGTTTTGCGCCTTTAGCTGGCGGGCGATATGCATCGACAGCGCGTTCACCAAAACGACATGCTGTATGGTGTTAAACCCGCGCACGGAAATGTCGATCTTCATCATTTCGTAGACGAAGTTTTCTGTGAATTCGCGCTTGAAGGTAAAGTATTCGGGATGAATGTCGGGATAACGTTCTTCGTCGTCGGTCAGAAGCTGCATGGGGTGTTCGACGAGTTCGGAATCGGCGGATTCCGCTTCCAGCTCGTTGACATAGCGCAGCGTATCCAGAAACAGACGGTGATACGGGATATTTTCCACAACGACGCGGTCGGAAAAGCCGCGGAAGTTCAGATGGATCGTGTATTCGAAAATTTCTGTGAGCCAGTCGATGACGTCTTTGTTGTAGATGCCCGCATAAAGGGGGTGAAACAGCTCTGCCAGCGACAGGGCGTCAAAGCGTTTGGCATGCAGCATGCGCGCAAACTGCGCGTCAAAAGCGGGGTCGTTAAAGAAGTTTTCCAGACTCTCGTGGTATTTATCAAAAGATGTTCGTCTGAGGGCGTGTTCGAGTACTTGTCTGAGTCCGTGATGGGGCATGGGGATCCTCCTGTGGTGCTTCGTAATAAAATCGTTTGTTCTATTTTATCACAGCCCGGCCGATATGTTGATATCCATCACCGCTTCGGGGTGTGGTAGATCCTTACGAAGTAAGCGTTTTGTAAGACGGCTGTCTGTATACGAATGCGGTTTTATGGTAAACTATGTCCGAGGTGTAACTATGACGGAAATACTGAATGGACTGGAGCGTTTTTTCTCCACGAATATATTTGGAACCTTAAGTTTGTATGATGTAATATCCACGGGACTGAAGTATGTCTTTGTGTTTATCATCTACTACTTTATCTTCCATATCATCCGGCTCATTTATCTGGATATTCGCGCAATCGACCGGGACGAAACCCCGTCGGAGGTCTATTTGCGCCTGATTACCCGGCCGGAGACGCTGAACTTTAAAGTAAACGAGATTTACTATCTGAATCCGCAAAACAGTATCGGTCGGGGCGATGAGAATTCCATCGTTCTGAAGGATCGCTTTATTTCCAAACTGCATGCAAAAATCGCGGAGCAACGGGGCGCCTATGTGCTGGAGGACTTAAAGTCCGCCAATGGTACCTTTGTGAACGATCGCCGTATTTTGCAGCCCACGCGGCTGAACAATCGCGATGTAGTGCGGCTGGGCGATGTGGAACTGCTCTTTGTAAACGAGGTGCACGACCATGACGACTAAACAGGTGACCGAGCGGTCGCTTCGACGCTCGGTTTTTCTATTTCAGGCACTGGCGCTTTTTTTGGTGATTATTTACGATGCGGAGCGCATGACGCTGAACCGGCTCTATTTTGCCCTGCTGCTGGTCGGGGTTACCTATATTGCCAATTTGCTGGTGCGCAAGCTCTTAAAGGGCGAACCGTATCTGTTTATTATTGCGACCTTTTTGCTTTCGATCGGAACGATTATGATTTTCCGCCTGGATTCCACATCCGGCTTCAAGCAGATTATCTGGATTCTGGCGGGTTTCGTGATGTATTTTTTGAGCTATCTTGCCATGCGCTTTATCCCGAAGCTGGACAAGCTGACGTTTTTGTATTTCGGGCTGGCCGTGCTTTTGTTTGTTGCAACGCTCGCCGTCGGACGGGAGATCAACGGCGCACGCAACTGGATTATCGTCGGTCCGATATCGATACAGCCGACAGAGATTTCCAAAATCCTTCTGGTTCTGTTTATCGCCTCCTATTACAGTCGCTATCATCAGTTTGAAGATTTGCGGGTCAAGAATTTTCCGGCCGGAAACTATCTGCTTTTGGGCTGTGTGTATTTTCTGATGGGGCTGGCGGTTTTGCAAAAGGATCTGGGCACGGTGCTGATTTTTGCGGCGATCTTTCTGGCCATGCAGTATATCTACGAGCCGAAGCGCAAAATGATTTTGTTTAATTTCTTGCTGATGGCTGGCGGCGGTACGGTGGCCACGCTCTTGTTTTCCCATATCCGCGTGCGCTTGAGCACCTGGATCAATCCGTGGGAATATATCGACACGATCGGCTATCAGATCACGCAGTCCTTGTTTGCAATCGCATCGGGCGGCTTTTTGGGCACGGGCATCGGTCTGGGCATGCCGCAGACGATTCCTCTGGCGGAGTCGGACTTTATCTTTGCCGCCATCTGCGAAGAGATGGGCATACTTACGGGCATGGGCATTATCATGCTGTTTTTGCTTTTGTGCTACCGCAGCTATAAGATCGCCTTCCGGCAGACGGACTTCTTCAGCCGGGCAGTGGCGATCGGTCTGGCAACGATGTTTGCTGCACAGAGCATGATTATCTTCGGGGGCGTACTCAAGCTGATCCCCCTGACCGGGATTACCATCCCCTTTGTAAGCTACGGCGGCAGTTCCATGCTGGCAAGCTTTATCGCCCTGGGGATCCTGCAGTGCCTGTCGGAAGAGAGGGAGCGCGCCTAATGGAAACAAAAAGAACCGTCCGCCTGGTGGCAGCCGTCAGCGTGCTTTTTGTGCTGCTGGTTGTGTATATGACGTATTTTCAGATTTTTAAGGCCGACAAGATTGCGATGAACTCGTATAATCAACGGCTCTCTGTCGATGAAAACGCCGTGGTGCGCGGCGATATATACGACAAAAACCGCGTTTTGCTTGCCACGAGCTATAAGGATGAAGAGGGCGACAATATACGGGAGTATCTGTATCCGGTCTTGTATGCGCATGTGATCGGCTACAATCATGTGTCGTACGGGAAAACCGGATTGGAGCTTGCGTATAATAATGCGCTTTTGAATGTGGACACGCAAAAAACCTTCGGGCAGCTGAAAAACCTGATTGCCCCGACGGGCAAGGGAAACGATCTGGTGCTTACGATCGACAATCGTCTGCAGGAACGGGCCTATCAGCAGCTGGAAGGGCACAAGGGTTCCATTGTGCTTTTGAATTACCAAACCGGGGAAGTGCTTGCCATGGCAGGCCGCCCTTCGTTTAACCCCATGACGCTGGATGCAAACTGGGATGAATTGCTCTCCGATGCGGACAGCCCGCTGATCAACCGTTCCACACAGGGTCTGTATACGCCGGGTTCTTCTTTCAAAGTCATCACGGCGGCAGCCATACTGGAGAATCTGACCCGGGAAGAGCAGATTTATGAAGATCGGGGCGAAACCGTCATCGACGGCTATACGATCAAGAACTATCTGAATGAATCCTTCGGCGAGATCGATCTGGAAACGGCGCTGATCAATTCGGTGAATACTTATTTTGCCGACAAGGGGGTGCAGGTGGGGGCTTCCGCACTGCAAACGACCGCGCGTAAGTTTATGATGAATCAGGCGATCCCGTTTGATATTCCCGTGGCGGAGTCCATATCGCCTTTTGCCACCGAACGCGGGCTGACAGAAATTGCCGCGGCGTCGTTCGGGCAGGGAAAAACCCTCGTGACGCCTTTGCAGATGGCTCTGGTTATTGCATCGATTGCCAATGAAGGAAAAATGCCTGCACCGCTTCTGGTGGATCGCGTGATCAGCCCGGAGGGCGAGGTCATCACACAAAAATCACAGTCGACCCTGTCGACCGTGTTGCCGGAAGGCTATGCGAAGGAATTAAAAGATGATCTGATTGATACAGTAAACGCTGGCACCCGCGCCATGATCGAAGGAAAAATTGTCGGCGGGAAAACCGGCACCGCAGAAACCGCCTCGGGTTTGACGCACGCATGGTTTATCGCGTTTCTGGAAGAGGAGGATCTGCCGCTGGCCGTTGCCGTCGTCCTGGAAGAAGACGACAGCCTGGGCGGACGGACCGCAGCGCCCATAGCCCGGGAAATGTTTCTGGACGCCATGTATCTCGAAATCCCCTAATAGCAGAAAGAAGCGCCCTCGGCGCAATGAAATACGCGGCCTGCGCCGCGTGTATAGCGGAAATATCTATATGTGTAGCGGCGATTTGAAGATCGCCGAACGGACCGGAACAGACCCTGCGTTCATTTGTAGTGACCGGCCCTGTCCCGGCCTGGGCCAAACGCCGATTAAACAACGTGACTTGTGTTCTGATGACCGCATAGAATCGTATAAAAAAGGGCGCATCCATTGCGCCCTTTCTCTGTGCCCGCGTATACAGGGTGTGGAATACGGGCGTTTTCGTTTTTACAGGAATTTGTCTTTCAGATTGGTCCAGTAGTAGTTCTTGTCGAACAACAGGCGCTGTATATAGCGTTCTGCGATGTCGAAGCGGAGCCTTCGTATCTGTTTGAAGGAGAGCTCCATCCCGTCGGATATGACGAGTAGAGAGCTTTGATAGCGGCGTTCGGGGTAAATATCCATTACGGTGTCGTTGGGAACGACGATGGAATTATACAGCGAACGATAAGCCTTGGTGTTTAAGGGCGCAAGCGGGGTCAGCTGATAACCGTCTAGTGTGGGATAGAGGATGGCGCCCCCCGCCGAATAATTGTATGCGGTGGAACCGGCGGAGGAGGAGATGATCAGCCCGTCACCGGAGAAGTCCTGCAGATGCTTTTCGGCGATATCCACAGACAGATGCACTACCTGGGAACTGCGGTTGCGCACGACAAATTCGTTCAGGGAGTGCAGGTGGAATTCCCGGTCTTTGGTATACACATGGCATTCCATCAGATTGATGCGCTCCAGGGTGTAGTCCCCTTTGTGATAATTGTCTACAAAAAGTTCCAGATCGTTTTTGTGGATCTCCTGAAAGAAACCCAGATGCCCGGTGTTGATTCCGACAAAGGGGACGGTGGGAAACGAGGTTTTGTGCACAGCGCGCAAAAAAGCACCGTCGCCGCCGATACAGATATTCAGATCGGCTTGTGCCCGGTATTCCCGGGGTACGCTGTAGCCTTTT
>JGI24710J26742_10002101_pt1 | contig 17877 bp, 18 predicted proteins | sample BioPla2DNA2_FD_26742 | JGI IMG/M metagenome (IMG submission 26742) | reverse complement strand
AAAAAAGCTCTCATCCGAAAAAGGATGAGAGCTTGTGCTTTCATTAACCACCTGTTTCATATACACTGCCCAAGGGCATTCATACATTATCCATATAACGGTGGAAACCGGCTTAACTTACTTAATAGAATGTATCTATCTTTAGGTCTTGCAACTATGGAGTGATTTTCGGTCATCCGCTACTCATGCCGGACTTACACTGTCTCCGGCTCGCTGTNATTTTCACTGAATGCTTACTCTCTCCGTCATCGTTTTTATGATTTTTAATTTTATTTATGATAGTACAAAAAACCCAGAATGTCAAGAACTTCTTGATTTATTAAGACAATAGTTTCTTGACTTTGTGTAAAAACTGATATATCTTGAAGAATGGGTCAATAATAAATGAATCTTAGGCTTTATTATTTAAAGCATTGTGTTACAATAATTGTGATATGATATTGTAAACCATAAATTACATTCAAATAAATCTAACGAAGGGGATAATATGAGCAAACAAAACTTAACGCTACTGACAGATTTTTATGAGCTGACTATGATGCAGGGTTATTATAACAACAAGAATAATGACACTGTTATATTTGATATGTTCTACAGGGACAACCCNTGTAACAGTGGCTATGCAATCTGTGCCGGTTTGGAGCAGGTAATANATTATATTAAGAATCTTAGATTCAAAGAGGATGACATCGAATTTCTACGGTCACTAAAGATATTTGATGAAGGCTTTTTGTCTTATCTGAAGGAGTTTCATTTTACCGGAGATATCTATGCCATACCCGAGGGCACCGTCGTATTTCCCATGGAGCCCCTGGTTAAGGTAATTGCTCCGATTGCAGAGGCTCAGTTAATCGAAGCTGCCATTCTAAATTTTATTAATCACCAGAGTCTCATTGCCACAAAGGCCTCCCGAGTGGTATATGCCGCAGGAGGAGCTCCGGTTATGGAGTTTGGTTTGAGAAGGGCTCAGGGCCCCGATGCCGGAACCTTAGGTGCAAGAGCCGCTGTTATCGGTGGATGTATAGGAACCAGTAATGTGCTGTCAGCCAAACTATATGATTTACCCGCACTGGGTACACATGCTCACAGCTGGATTATGAGCTTTGAGGATGAGCTTACAGCCTTTCGTAAGTATGCAGAGCTTTATCCCTTAAATACAACTCTTTTGGTCGACACATATGACACCCTGCGTACCGGTGTTCCCAATGCCATAAAGGTCTTTAAGGAGCTTCGGGCCAGTGGCAGAATGCCTGAAAAGTATGGTATCCGTCTCGATAGCGGAGACTTGGCTTACTTATCCAAAATGGCGAGAAAAATGCTGGACGAAGCAGGCTTTACAGAGGCAACTATTACAGCCTCCAGCGATCTTGATGAATATGTTATTGAGTCCCTGATTTCTCAGGGCGCTAAAATAGATTCATGGGGAGTGGGAACAAAGCTTATAACCTCAAAGGACTGCCCGTCCTTTGGTGGAGTATATAAGCTTGCCGCCATAAAGAGAGACGGTGAATTTATACCCCGTATGAAGCTGTCAGAGAACCAATGGAAGATTACCAATCCGGGTAACAAGAAGATATACCGGGTATACGAAAAGGACAGTAATAAGATTAAGGCCGACTTAATAACCTTAGACGATGAAGTATTTACTTCTGATAAGCCACTCTTGTTATTTGACCCGATTGCCACCTGGAAGAAAACCTATCTGGAGCCGGACAGCTATACTCTGAGAGAGTTGCTGGTTCCTATTTTCCTTAACGGCAAATGTGTATATACCTCACCGTCAGTTATGGAGATTCGGGAATACTGTGCCAATGAACAAAACACGCTATGGGATGAATGTAAGCGACTTGTTAATCCCCATAATGTATATGTGGACCTGTCAAATAAACTTTATCAGCTGAAAACACAGCTGTTAAATAACTATCATTCTACCTTTTAGAATACCGGAAACTTTTATTTAACAACAATTTGATTTGTGATATAATATTATGGAATTATTTCGATGCAACATAACTATGGGAGGAACTTATGAGAAAAGCAAGAATGCCAATTATAACAACATGTATTTTACTTATATTATCACTGGCGGGATATTTGGTTTTCCGTAAGGATTCGCCCCAAAAAATCATCCCCATTCAAACCGACAAAGGAAAGGCTGCTGCCTCGACTGTATCGTCGGATACCATAACAAATGATAATACCGATAGTTCCGGTAATCATACATATATTCCTCCCTCTGATGAATATGATGATAATAATGAAAAGAGCGAAGAGGATAATATGTCAAATAACAGACCTACGCCTACCCCATGGACTCCTGCCACCGAAATGGACCTGGATCCAAAAAGCATTACTGTATATGTTAATAAGGAATACTGCCTGCCTAAGGATTATGTACCGGAGAATTTAGTGATACCCAACATTCCCTTTGACAGTAACGGAAACAGCGAAAGAAAATATATGCGTAAGGAAGCCGCCGAAGCCATAGAGAGAATGTTTTTTGCCGCACAGGAGGACGGAATTACATTATATGGTATATCGGGCTACAGATCATACAGCCGACAAAAGGATATATTCCGAANCAATATAGTACATAAGGGGAAAAAGCATACTCTTANGTATTCTGCCGCACCCGGAACCAGTGAGCATCAGACCGGACTGGCAATGGACGTATCCTCAAAATCCGTTCACTACAAGCTGGTTACCTCCTTTGCCAATTGCATTGAAGGTATTTGGCTTGCTGATAATGCTCATAAATTCGGTTTTATTATTCGTTATCCCAAGGACCAATACAAAATTACCGGTTATGCCTATGAACCCTGGCATATCAGATATGTAGGAGAGGATTTAGCAAATTATCTGTACACTAATAATTTAACCTTGGACGAATATTATAATTATGAACCAAGCGAGGACTTCGATTATGAGAAGAAATATGCTGATTTAATTAATTATAAGCCTCCTATAACTCCTACACCTATTCCTGAGGAAGAACTGGAGGAACCGCTTCCCGATTTGACGGATGAGGAGTTAGAGGATACCGAGAATGATGATATCGAGGATGGTGAATCCGATGACGAGGAAAATGGCGGTGACTTAGAAGACGAGGATTTAGATAGTGATGCATCAAAGGACGAGGAAGCGGATGATGAAAATACGGAGGATGAAAATATAGAGGATGAGGTTAGCGATATGCCTGATGACGAAAGCCAGGATGAAAATTTAGATAATCAATCCCCTACTCCGACACCCCCGGCTTTTCCTNCCCCCACACCGACACCTGTACCTACGGAAACACCCACGAATCCGGATGAATCAGAACCCTCTGACTAAAGNAGCATTATATCGTACTTTATGGAGGAAAGCTATGAGGCTGATATTAATACTTTTGTTTATATTACTGTTTTTTATTATTAGCATTCCATTATTCATTATTGAATTTATTATAGGCAGGTTTAACCGTCGTGCACAGGTCGNCAGTTCTCAGAAAATTGTAGTATTTGTATTTCATGTGATACTTTTTCTTGCCGGAGTAAAGCGAACTGTAATCGGGCTTGAGAATGTTCCTAAGGATGAACCAATTTTATATATTGCAAACCACAGAAGCTACTTTGATGTTCCAATATCCTATGTCAGTCTTCCAACCTTAACGGGATTTATGGCAAAGAAGGAAATTGCAAGGATTCCCTTCTTAAGAACTTGGATGCGTTTCTTACAATGTCTGTTTCTTGACAGAAACGATATTAGGCAGGGTATGAAAACCATTCTTAAGGCAATTGAACAGATTAAGGATGGATACTCCATATTTATATCGCCTGAGGGAACCCGTAATCATGGTGAAGAAATGCTTCCGTTTAAGGAGGGTAGCTTTAAGGTTGCCGAAAAGACCGGTTGCGCCATTGTTCCCGTAGCCCTTACGAATACCGATGAGATATTTGAGAATCATGTCCCCTGGGTTAAATCCACCAAGATCGTTATTGAGTTCGGTAAACCGATATACCCTAATAATCTCGATAAGGAGCAAAGAAGGCACATAGGCTCCTATGTCCAGGGTATTATTAAGGAAATGCTTGATAAAAATGCTAAATTGATTNAGCTGACAAAATATTCTAGATTATATTTTATATTTGCTATTTATTTTTTTATGATTTAATGATACAATAATCGTTGCCCGTCTAACCAGGCATGTATTATACGATAAATATATTTGTTTAACAGTTATTATAAATACGAATTCAGGAGGTACATAGTACATGAATCCCGCATTAATTGTAATACTCATAGTGGCTGTTGTTCTTATCGCAGTATTAGTAGTTCTATATTTCTTAGGTAAGAAGCTGCAAAAAAAGCAGGCTGAGTCTGAAGAGCAGATGAAGGCTGCTGCTCAGACATTTTCAATTCTTGTCATAGATAAAAAGAAGATGAAACTGTCGGAAGCCAATCTGCCTAAAGTAGTTCTGGAACAGACACCAAAATACCTCCGCCGTTCTAAGGTTCCGATTGTAAAGGCTAAAATCGGTCCGAAAATTATGTCACTGATGTGTGATGCCAAGGTATTTGACATCATACCGGTAAAGAAAGAGGTTAAGGCAGTAATAAGCGGTATATATATTACAGAAGTTAAAGGTTTAAGAAGCAATCTTGAAGCAAATACGTCTAAAAAAGGCTTTTTCGGTAAAATGAAGGATAAATTCAAAAAGAACAAATAATAATTATCCATAAAATTAAATAACATGTCCTCTTACCTGTGGAGACTTAAGCTATGGTAGGAGGATTTTTCATATCGTAACCAATTGTTTTATCTGTTATGGAGGATATATGGGAAGTAAAAGGAGCAGAACCAACAGAAGACTTACTAATGTATTATTAGTTATGACCGCTATACTTGTCGTGCTAATAATATTCGCCTATATCGATACGAATGCACAGAATAATAAGGACAATAATAAAGACGATTTTGTCTTAGATGAAACACCGATAACAACTAAACCCGATAATAACGATATCGATAATGACGATTCGTCCGATTCACCTCAGGAAGAGCCGACACCGACAGTAACTGATGAACCCGAAGAGGAACCGGTACCTAAAGGGCCTATTGTACTTGCCTTTGCGGGAGATGTTAATCTCGATGAGGACTCTAAACCGGTTGCCCGTTATGACAAAGAGAATAAAGGGATTCTCGGTGGTATCGGAGAGGAATTGGTTAAAGAAATGAACGATGCCGACATTTTTATGCTTAATAATGAGTTTGCATATAGTACAAGAGGAACCGAAATTATCGAGAAGTCATATACCTTTAGGGCACATCCTAAGCGTGTAGAAATATTAAAGGAAATGGGTGTGGATATCGTCTCTCTTGCCAATAATCATGCCTTAGACTTCGGTGAAGAAGCCCTACTTGATACATTTACAACCTTGGAAGAAGCAGGTATCGAATATGTGGGAGCAGGCATCAACTTAGACCGAGCGAAGGCACCCGTCTATTATACAATCGGGGATACCACCATTGGCTATGTGGCGGCCTCACATGTAATATATGCCATGGATTGGTATGCAACAGACAAACGTCCGGGAATGATAGGAACCTATGATCCTACCTTGTTTTTAGCCTCTATTAAGGAAGCAAAGGAGAACAGTGACTTTGTGGTTGTATATGTGCATTGGGGTAAGGAACGTACCCATGATCCNGTGAGCTATCAAAAGAATCTGGCTAAAAAATATATTGATGCGGGAGCTGACGTTGTTATCGGCTGCCATCCCCATGTCATGCAGGGAATTGAATTTTATAACGGTAAGCCAATAGCATACAGCCTTGGCAATTACTGGTTTAACGCATCAAAAAGAGAGTCCGGGCTCTTAAAGCTATACCTTAATCCCGATGGGACAACCGATGTTCAGCTTCTTCCGGCCATGAATGATAACACTTATACTTATATGATTATTAATGAAGATGAGCGAAAGGCTTATTATAAGTTTATGGAGGATATCTCCTTTGATGTGGAATTCGATGAGAACGGATTCATATTCGAAAAACAGTAGACAACTAAAGTGTAAGTATATTACCTAATTGTTTATTTCCTTTATTTCTATATGAATACGATTGTCTGAGATATGGCTGTCGCTATGGGAAAGCGAATATTCCATGTTAAGGATAATCTCGTTATGCTTTTCTACTATATTAATTGCGGTTGTCTTAATCTGAAAAAACAGGCTTCCGTACTGAGTCTCATATTCAGATTGTGTGGACTCATTTAAATCAAAAACCATATGTGTACTGTTATCCCCGATTTTTATGATTTCAACCATAAGCGGGGATATTTTTATTATATTTAGTCCATTGTCGGGGTCCTCGTATTTGAGGATATGTGTCTTATCATACCGACGGTATCTTCCTGTGGCATTGGTGATAATCCTGTCTTCATCCCCATCTTGGACTATTCCCTCGATAAATATACTGACCTCTTCTTTCATTTTCCTTTACTCCTGTTAGCCAAGCTCCTCAATATTGATATCCTTTGTTTCCATCACCTCACAGGGCAATATGGTGTTTGCAAATCGTTTAAATTTCTCTGCTCCGTCACTGACATAGAATTTATGATTTAACTTAGGGGTTGAATCATTTCGTATGCCTTTTTCTGTAAGCACCTCTACCAAGGATTTGGCTGTTTCATATGCCGGATTAACCAATACAATATCCTCTCCCACAACCTTACGTATGGTCTTTCTTAATAGAGGATAATGGGTACACCCAAGTACTAAGGTATCGATCTGATGCTCCAATATTTCGCTTATATATCTTCTGGCCATCTCAAGGGTTACAGGGTCATCCATTAAGCCTTCCTCCACCAATGGTACGAAGAGGGGGCANGCTTTACCGAAAACCTCTAATCTCGAGTCTGTCCTGCTAAGATATTCATTATAAATTCCGCTCTGAATAGTACCCTCTGTGCCTATAACACCTATTCTGCCGTTCCTCGTGGTTTTGGCAGCGACCTTGGCTCCCGGTGTAACAACTCCTATCATCGGTATATCAAACTCAGATTTCACCGTTTCAAGCGCGAACGCACTGGCTGTATTACAGGCTATCACAATAGCCTTTACTCCCTTGCTCATCAGAAACCTGATAATTTGTCTTGTATACGTTATAACCGTCTTGCCGGACTTGCTGCCATAGGGAAGTCTGGCCGTATCTCCAAAATATATTATGGTTTCACCGGGTATCTGATTCATTATTTCCTTTACCACCGTTAGTCCGCCAACGCCTGAATCAAATACTCCTATCGGTGCTTTATTTATCATATTAAGCCTCCTGCTGCCATGAATTAAAGTATATTTACTTATCGATAGCGCTTATTCATTTTACTATTAAATGATATTAAGTTCAAGAGCTTTTCACCATTTCAATTTATTCAGATTATAGTTATAGGTTACCGTTTAGCTCCGTGTTTTTCCGGCAATACTTAAATATTAAATAAAACAGGAGGATTTATGGTAAGTAAAATGAAAGATAAAAAGATTTTAACATTAAAAGAATACATAAAAAAAGATGACGGTCGCATTCGTATCCTATTTCTTATTATACTTTTACTTTCTTCCTGGACCCTAAATCATGCCGTACGGATATATGCCGCTAATACAGACAGCAGGATTCAGGAAGGAATAACAGACGAAATTATTCGGTTTCATGTGATTGCAAATAGCGACAGCGAGGAGGATCAGCGTTTAAAGCTGCGGGTGAAGGATACTTTAGTACACGCCCTTAGCCCATATCTTCGGGAAGCAAACGATATTAACGAAGCGAGAGCCATAATTCAAAACAATCTGCCTTATATTCATGATGTGGCGGCAAAAACAATAAAAGAAAACGGCTATGAGTATCCTGTCACGGCCTCTCTTTCATACTGCTATTTTCCAATGAAGGTATATGGCGATTATATATTTTCACCCGGCTCATATGAAGCTTTACGGGTTCAGATAGGAGCCGCACAGGGAAAAAACTGGTGGTGTGTAATGTTTCCTCCCCTATGCTTTGTGGATGAAACCTATAGTATCATAGATGAGGACAGCGAGTTGAAGCTAAAATATCTCTTGACGGAAGACGAGTTGGATTTATTAAAGAACAATAAGGTTCCGATAAGAATACGCTTTAAGCTCTTTGATGCTATTAAAAAGCTGTTTGGCTAGGATTTTATTTGTAATGCCATAACCGTTATGATAAAATACTTTTATGGATTCGGGAGGTATAATATGAATTCTATAACAGTAAAAGCTTATGCAAAAGTAAATCTTGGCCTGGATGTGATAAGAAAGCGACCTGACGGTTACCATGATGTTAGTATGATTATGCAGACCGTCAATTTACATGACACCATAAATATTAAGAAAACTAAATTTGAATCGGTGACTATAAGGTCAAATCTATATTACCTTCCCACGGATCAAAGAAATTTGGTTTATCAGGCAGTCGAACTATATAGAGAATTTCATCCTATAAGGTGTGGATTAAGCATTACCATTAATAAACGGATTCCTGTAGCCGCCGGCCTTGCAGGAGGGAGTGCCGATGCGGCAGCAACCTTAAAGGGTCTGAATCAGCTTTTTCAGACCGGTTTGTCACAGGAAGAGCTTATGAAGCTTGGGATAAGGCTTGGTGCCGATGTTCCGTATTGTCTTATGATGGGTACGGCTCTTTCAGAGGGAATAGGCGAGATATTACGTCCACTGGATCCTATGCCTAATTGCAGCATTCTTCTTGTTAAGCCCGATATAAGTGTATCAACAAAGTATGTATATGATAATCTACGACTTAATGAAGACATAAAGCATCCTGATATCCCCGCCATGATGGAAGCTCTGAAGGAGAAAAATCTACATAAACTAAGCTTTCTTATGGGAAATATTCTTGAATCCGTAACCATAAGAGATTATCCAATTATCGAAGATATTAAATCCAATATGAAAGAAAAAGGAGCGCTTACAGCTCTTATGAGTGGTAGCGGACCTACGGTATTCGGAATCTTCGATCTTCAGCAAAAGGCCGAAAAGGCTTATAGATACTTTAAAACATCAGACTACGGTAAGCAGGTTATATTAACTAAACCATATTAAAAGGGACTATTTCAAAATATTATTTGAAATAGTCCCATATTTTAGTGCCGTACTTATTCACTCAAGGAGTCTCTCCAGCTTTCCATCTTGCTGATTGTTCTATCCAGGGTGTCACGGCTAATCTGCGGCAGTTCTCCGCCCCATGCCTTTTCTGCCTGTTTGAATCCTTCCTTTACAGCCTCTATCATGATATCTGCTTTGGATGGGTCCCCACCTGACAAAGCCTTGGCAAAGGATAACAGTCTTTCTGAGGTCTGTTCTACTCCCCAGTAACCATCCTCTGCAATATCCTTCTGAGCCTGNAGCCTGGTCTCTTCGTCTACCTGTACCTTGCCTTCTCTGAGTAGGCTATAGATATTTGTTGCCTTACCATAGGCTTCTCCTTGTCGTAGAAGCATTCTTTCGACTAAANCTCTCAGCTTTGTTGCATTTTCCTCGGCCTCAGCCAGAAGACGGTCTATGGTAGCCTGATCTCTTTGATAAGTCTTCTTCACTGTCGGAGTCTTTTCATATACTATAGCGTCGTTACCCTGGGGCTGGCTTACCTCGCCCTTAACTTTTTTACTGTCATAATTCTGGTATCCTGTGTTGGTATCATTGTAATTTGTTATCTGGTGTATACTCATTTCCTATCCTCCTTTTTTACTGCTCCATTGTTAATAAGTAACTTACCATCCTTGGTATTGGAGGACATCGTCCTTGATAAATAGGGATAATATCCTGTACCTCATATATCGGAGGATATATTGTTTTTCTTAATANTTGTAATTATTAATTAACTATTAACTGTTTCTANCCTTTTCATTATTATCAGCTTATCTCCCTCCTTGATACGATCATCCTCCATATCATTTATATCCATGATTGTATCAACGGTTGTATAATATTTCTTTGCTATATTCCACAGACTATCATCTTTTTTTACGACATATCCGATAATGCCCGGCATGGACTGAAGCTTATCCAGGTCCAAATCCGCCACTTCAAGATCTGTAATAATGGGCTCGATAATTTTTTCAAACACAATGGTATTGAGATTCATAACAGCCTTTACCTCAATCTCGTCACTGTCAAGCATCATAACACTGAGTTGGTCTATACTGGGCCTTACCTCATAGCTGCTGTCGGCATTCATTCCCTTAACCTCAATTACCTGTATAAACGGTATTGCCCCCTTTAAGGATGAAATAGGTCTTAAATCATCCTCAGATATATAGAGGATGCTGATATCGATTATTCCTTCCACATGAAGCTCCGTACCGTTTGGAACTATATCGTCAATCCTTATAACACCGTCCGAATGGCATATCTGAAGAATTCCCGGTTGATTATCGGGCACTCTGATTCGGTCTGCGATTCTGTATTTACTGTTATTTTTTATCACAAGATTCTCATAAGTGGCATTACGTATAACAGGAGTAATTTCCTTACANGGGCTATATACATCCATCAGAATTTCAGGCTCCTGTATATCATAAACCTTGATAATCATTTCTAATATGACCTCCAGGTCAATGATTCTCGCCTCGCCGTCTGTATCGGGCTTAATCTCTATATTCTTGTTAAGAATCCTGAATGTGATATCCTCAACCATATCCTCGTTACAGCCGTTGCAATCGACCGTTCCGCCAAATGGTATCTCCGTCTCGTAGTATTCTATTGGATTTTCTTCGCTTTCGCTCGAATAAAGAATAAATATCGGTAAATTCCCCTTTATCGTGAATTTATCCTCCAGGAGCCTTACCTCCATGCCGTTTAGCCGTATTGCATCGAACAATATGGACATTACATTTCCTTTATTGGTAGGAAGTAGTATTTCATCCTTTATTCGAAACGTATCCTTTTTATCTACGCAAATGTCGGTTATTTCAATCTTCTTATGTATGTATTGTATATCCTCGGGGCCCTCCACCGCGATACCTGTTTCCTCATCATAAAGCTCCTCGACTGCCACGTAAAGACTCACGATTGACTTTACACTTAATTTTCTCGAATTAATTAGTCCGGTAGATAAATCCTCCATCTCCCATCTGACAATCGGATCATCGTCTGCACAGGTAAGCTCCATGTTTATCACTTCATCAAAGGGAATTTCGCCTGAGATATTATGTATCTGTCTGGCATCCTCCTCGCTAAAATATAGGACATTGAAGCTAAGCTCACCCTTTATCATAAGCTTGCCGTTCATGGATTTGATTTCATGGATTACTATTTCTCCCTGCTGTGTTATTATTCGGTCTATATCCGGTTTGATATCGGGAACATTAAAATCATCGTCCAATGTAAGCTGCAGGGTGCTCCTACATTTTAATTTATTCATATGAATATTCTTTGTTATTAACTCCACTATGATCCCTCCTTAAATTCGGACATACGATTACATGCCTCTGACATATCATATTCATATATAAGATGTTTTATGATTTTGGAACATAAAAAAGACCGAAACCATAAATTACTTACGGCTTCGGCCACTTCNCTTTATAATCTTATCTGCATAAAATAAGTTCAACATCCTTTGTTAATACATCAGTATAACTATATGACATAGTCCTTACCGGCATATCNTTGTTCCCTTGCGTTTTTACTAGAAAGATGCTCGGGTATGTCTCAGAAATAATCCCAATCGTCTCGTCAATCCTATGTCTGCCCCTATTAATCCTAACCTTTACCTTCTTCCCCGTATGGCTTTTTACAGCGTTACGCACCTTATTAACATCCATCTGCTTCATCATATTAACTCCTTACTAATGATTCTATATCCATTGCCGTGTTATGGACTATAATTGGACATAATAAACATTGATTTATTACATATTTCATGCATCATATGAATTATAACATGAAATTCTAGTATTTGTCAACTAATTTTCTGACAATTCAGCAAAGTTTGCTATATTTTATAGATAAATTTGCACATTAATTTCTTCTATTTTTGTTAANTTTTATTGAATATTATTATATGCATAGTAACTTGTTCCTATTCTAATCAATCATAATGCACAAAATATACTACGGCAATAGGGCATTAATATGTTATTTTCCCTAATTTTTATACAATATATGGATGCTATATAAATACTTAGTACAAAATATAGTGCTTATTTTAACGCTTAATTTTAGTTAAAAACAATCTTTTTGTCCATATATTCAAGCTTTACAACAATATAAGGATATGTAACACCCTGTGTAACCAAATCATCCTGCGACGGTCCTATAAGATTCGTATCGATATAGATTGCGTTGTCCGTAAGAAAAAGCTCTTCTACGGCAATACTGTATCCCCCGCTGTTTTGCTTACCATATCCGACTACGATATAAAGGAAATCTTTATTGGAATAGTGAAGTCTGAACNGCTTATCCTTTTTTTCATCTATGATTTCCTTTAATTCTCCCGGTAAATCTGCATCCTCTACAACAGTAAATTCCAAATCCCTTAGCTTCTTTATTTCAGAATCATCTCTTTTGCATCCTAATAAACCAAATACCGTAATAATTATTAAAAGAAGCATAGCTATGGTTTTTTGCCTCTTCATAACAACCTCCAGAGAAGTATTTATTCATTAAATATTATGAGCAGTTTGTCAAAATAATGCACTTCATATAAGGTAGTATATCCTCTCTTTACGATATATTTTTTTCATGCTACAATTAGTAATATTATGATTAAAGGAGTTAAATCGTGTTCGGCAAAAGTAAAAAAAGCATTGTATTATTTTCTTTAACTATTGCTCTTTTACTGTGTACAATTATCTTTGGAAGCACAGTTCTTATTATAATTATCGGAAATAAGAAAAGTTCGTCAGCAGATGCAGCCATATCTTCTACTCTTAAAATAGATGATACGGTTATACTGCCGCTTCCAACTAATAAACCGACCGTCACACCAATTCCGACCACGGCACCGACCAAAGCACCAACTCCTTCACCAACTCCTTCACCGACTCCTTTACCGACTCCTTTGCCGACTACAGCACCGACGCCATTACCGACACCCAGTCCGACTCCGGCACCGACCAAAGCACCTACGCCGACTCCTAAGCCAAAAAAGAAAATGCCCAAGCTCATTGACAATCCAAAGAAAAAACGTGATGAGCAGGGAAGACTTCTTCAATTTAAAGATCTTCTTGAGGCTAACGACCATGTAAAGGGTTGGATTAAGGAAAAGGGAGGCACTATGGATTATGTGGTGCTCCAATCATCAAAAAGCAATCCGGAATACTATCTTTTTAAGGATTTCTTTGGCGATTATTATAAGGCCGGATCTCTCTTTTTAGATCACAGGTCTTCTGTGGAAAAGCCTACACAAAATTTTGTTATTCACGGACATAACATGATTTCCACTCCGGAAAAAATGTTTCATTATATAAAATATTATAAGGATGTCAGCTACTATAAAAAGCATCCCATTATTTCCTTTGATACTATTTATGAGGAAGCAGATTACAAGGTATTTGCAATTATTAAGACAACACCTAAGGCCGATAAGGATTATTTCTTTGAATATAGGCAATCCACNTTTAAGGACGCCTCGGAATTTTTGAATTTCGTGTATCAAATAAGAATTCGTTCGCTGATTATAGTGGACGATGTGGATATTAATGAAAATGATACTCTCCTGACTCTTTCTACCTGTTCATATGAGGTTGATGATAATTACAGAACAGTTGTATTTGCACGTAAAATCCGGGAGGGTGAGGATTCAAAGATTGATATGAAGACAGTTAAGGTTAACAAAAACCCTCTGTATTGCGACGATTATTATAAAGTACACGGTGGCAAAGCACCTAAAGTGCCTGCCACCTTTGAGAAAGCCTTTGAAAAAGGACTTATAAATTGGTATACTGAGCCATGATTTCAGCTTAATCATTGGGCTTAAACCTCTTTAGCCGTAATGCATTTGTCACTACGGATACTGAGCTTAAGCTCATTGCCGCTCCTGCAATCATAGGATTTAGCAAAGGCCCTCCGAAGATATGGAGAACTCCCATGGCTATGGGTATTCCTATGGTATTATACGCAAATGCCCAGAACAGATTCTGCTTTATATTCCGTATGGTGCTTCTGCTTAACTTAATCGCTGTCGGAACATCCATTAAATCACTTCGCATAAGTACGATGTCCGCCGACTCCATCGCCACATCCGTTCCCGAACCAATGGCAATTCCCAAATCAGCCTGAGCGAGTGCCGGTGCATCATTGATACCGTCACCGACCATGGCAACTCTGATGCCCTCTGATTGGAGCTTCTTAATCTCATTGGCCTTATCCTCAGGAAGCACCTCTGACAGCACTCTGTCAATTCCCACCTGATTGGCTATGGCTTGTGCGGTCCTTGTATTGTCGCCGGTAACCATAGCAACTGTTATTCCCATATTATGAAGCCTTTCTATTGCCTTTTTACTGCTATCCTTCACCGTATCAGCAACCGCTATTATTCCCGCGGGCTTACTGTCAATGGCAATATACATTGGTGTTTTACCCTCATTTGCGAATTTATCCGATATATCCTCCATATTATTTAAAGGTATTTTCCGTTCTGTCATTAGTTTACGATTACCAAGAAGTATATTCTTATCATCGATGGTTACCTCTATTCCGTGGCCCGGTATTGCTTTAAAATCTGATGCTTTTTTTATCTGTATGCCTTTACTCTCAGCATATTCAACAATTGCTTCTCCAAGAGGATGCTCGGACCCCTTTTCCGCCGAGGCAGAAATCATCAGTAGCTCCTCCTCTGTAATGTTGTCTACAGAATAAATGTCTGTAACCTTAGGTTTTCCCTCGGTAATTGTTCCCGTCTTATCGAACACCACAGTATCTATCATATGTGCTGTCTCCAGCGCCTCACCGCTTTTTATTAATACCCCATTCTCGGCGCCTTTACCGGTTCCGACCATGATAGCCGTAGGAGTGGCAAGCCCCAAAGCACAGGGACAGGCAATGACCAGCACTGATATGAATATGGTTAATGCAAAGACTGCGCTTTCTCCACCAATAAAATACCACGCAAGACCGGACAGTATAGACAGAATTATAACAATAGGAACAAAATATCCTGATATAATATCTGCCAGCTTTGCTATGGGGGCCTTCGACCCCTGAGCATCCTCAACAAGCTTAATAATCTGGGCTAATGTAGTATCCTTTCCAACCCTTGTGGCCTTATATTGAACACTTCCGTTTTTATTGATGCTTGCTCCTGTTACATTATCTCCGGGATGTTTTTCTACCGGAATGCTTTCACCGGTCAACATAGACTCATCCACAGAAGTAATACCGCTTATTACGACACCGTCCACCGGTATTTTTTCTCCGGGCTTAACTACTATAATATCTCCGACTTTTACCTCGTCTATGGGAATCTCAATCTCCCGGTCATTTCTCAGGANGGTGGCGGTCTTTGGTGCCAAGCCCATAAGCTTTTTTATGGCCTCTGATGTTTTTCCCTTGGATACAGTCTCANAATACTTCCCTAATGTTATTAAAGTAAGTATAACTGCAGCCGATTCAAAGTATAAATCCATGGCATAGGAAGCATCTCCCCTAAGTATTTGGATTAGCGCAAATATTCCATATAATACTGCCGCACCGGTGCCGATTGCTATCAGTGAATCCATGTTAGGACTTCCCTTAAACAATGTTTTAAATCCGACAATATAATAACGATATCCAACCGCGACTACGGGAATTGTGAGTATCAACTGTGNTATGGCAAATGCCAGCGGATTTATCGTAGGATCTATAAACTCCGGTAACGGTAATCCTATCATATGCCCCATGGATATATATAATAAAGGTACAGTGGCTATAAGCGATATTATAAATCTAAGCCGTAAAGACCTCTGCTCATTCTCCTTGATATCCTTATCCTCATCTGCGACAGTATCCTCATCTATAGCTTTATATCCGGCTCTGTCTATGGCGTCTCGGACGGATTCTATGCTTAATTTGCTTTCGTCATATTCCAGCGTAAGCTTTTCAGTAGCCAGATTAACGCTGGCACCGGATACTCCATCCAGCTTACCGGTAACACGCTCTACTGCTCTTGCACAGGATGCACAGGTCATTCCTTCTATTTTCAATGTTTTAGTTGTCATATGGTTGTCCTCCTTTCGGGTCGGTTATTTTCCTGTAATCTTTGATAGAATATCGATAATTTCATCTATCTTTTCACTGCCTTTGTTATGCTCAAAGGCCTCCTTAACACAATGATTCATATGCTGTCTGAGTATCAGAAGATTCGCCTTTTTTAATAAACCCTGTGCCGCAATAACCTGATTGGAAATGTCGACACAGTATCTTCCTTCTTCGATCATATTTATGGTTGCCTCAATTTGACCCTTTGCCGTCTTTAGGGCAAGTACAGCCTTTTTCTGTTCACTGTTCATGATATTTGCATTAAGCTCCTTTCCTGAAACTATTATCTCTATAAATAACTTAATTATAACTTTATGGCTCTACCCCTCCCCCATAGGGGGGTGTCAGGTTTATTATACTACCATCCTTTTTGTCTGTCAACACTCTGTTTTTTTTCTGATTCTNCTTATCAGAATAATTTTTACCCGTTTGAGCAATTATGTTATAGTAACTTTTCTTTTATTATAAAAGGAGGATAAATTCTGTATGAAGTCAAAAGTAACTGCCTGCCCAATCTGCAAAAGCAATCATATGTATCTCAAGCACGAAGCCAGCTATGTGTATTCGTATGTATTGGATTCGGATGCTCCCGGAATGAAAAACACGGAGATTTTTTCACCGTTTTTATATGACAGGAGGGATCAGNCCTCCTCTTGTGAATATGTGGAATGCGACAACTGCAAAACCAGATTTACAACAGACTTATTATATGGTGCACTAAACACAGACCATAATGATATATCGGACCGATTTAAATAGCCTGATTTATTATTTGCATATTCTTATACTCTATATTATAATTACTTTCTATGATTAACGTATTACCATGATATATCATTAAGGGAGAACATGATTATGAATAACAATAAAGCAGCCCTTAAGGCTGCTCTTCCGTATACTATACCTGTGCTTTCAGGCTATATTGTTCTTGGTGCCGCTTTCGGAATCCTTATGAACAGTAAAGGAATTTCTTTGTTTTGGATAGCATTTTCAAGTGTTTTCATCTATGCCGGCTCCATGCAGTTCGTATCGGTTGCTCTACTGACGGCGGGCTTTAGTCCCTTTAGTGCATTTATGATGACGCTTATGGTTAATGCCAGGCATCTGTTCTACGGCATCTCTTTTCTACAGAAATACCGCAACATGGGCAATATAAAGCCCTATTTGATATTTTCTCTGACCGACGAAACCTTCTCCTTACTGTGTAGTGCTAAGCCTCCGAAGAATGTTTCGGAAAAATGGTTTTATTTTTATATATCCTTACTTAATCATACATATTGGATATGTGGCTCGGTCCTGGGAGGAATACTTGGTAGCCTGCTTCATTTTGATACCCATGGAATAGAGTTTGTTCTGACCGCTTTATTCGTTGTGATCTTTATCGGTCAATGGAAATCCACAAGAAATCATATTCCTGCCATTATCGGAATCCTAAGCGCTGTTATCTGCAGATTAATATTCGGTGCCGCTGATTTTATAATTCCGTCTATGATATTAATCCTTCTGTCATTAACTATAGCTAAGAATCCGATTGAAAGGAGAGGCATTAAATGAATTATTCCAACACAGAATTATTCCTGTTTTTTGGATTGGTCAGCCTTGGGACTTTCTTAACCAGAGTACTTC
>JGI24710J26742_10002091_pt1 | contig 17931 bp, 10 predicted proteins | sample BioPla2DNA2_FD_26742 | JGI IMG/M metagenome (IMG submission 26742) | reverse complement strand
CGAACCCTTGCGTCCGTCTAAGGGATATGAGCACATAGTCGGGATTCAGCGTCGAATTCCGCCTCCATATCGGGAGCTCGGTATTCCTAATACACCCCTTTCTACCCGCATAGTATTCGTACAGCGAAGGATCGGGAATCGCGCGCGTGAACATGTCATGATGCTCGCTGTTGTTGGATTTGGGAGATGGGTTGGTCATGATGGAGACTCTGAAGGTATTTCTAATAAAAAGATCAAATAACCCTTGCATTAAATGCCGCTGCAAATGACTTCAAAATATTCCTGCTGGACTTAATTTTTCTTTCCTTCATAAGCTCCAGACACTCTTCATTCGTCATATTTACGATGCAGCTAAGTCGTTGTCTTGCTCTTGATGTACCTACATACATGAGCAATTCGCCTTGACTGTCCTCAAAAGTACCCTTATCGATATCAACAACGATGATGACATCGGATTCTAATCCTTTGAATTTCCTGCAAGTTGTAAACTTAATCTGTTTGCGGTTAATTACATACTTAGAATTCATACAATAGGGGGCGATAATGCTATTCTCCTCTTTCTTGCAAGTAAGAATGGTTATGCTTTCATAACCTAAAGAAAGATATTTGTCTACTTCAGCATTTAGCATGGAAACCGTTTCTTCCTCACCTGATGCAAAACCCATTCTCGGATTATCTCCCTTTACCGCATCATTTAGGAGTTTAGGTTTCTTGGAAGAACCCAGTAATCTTAGTGACGTTGTCGCAATATTTTCTGTATTTCGGCAGTTCCTATAAAGAGTCAGCTTGCAGTCAGCATCTTTGATGTAACTGGGCACCTTATTAGACTGAACCATCTGATTTTTATCATAGAAAAGATAAAATGTTCCATTGCGCTTCTCATTCTCTATTGCGTTCATCTTTAACAGTTCGACCAACTCTTCCTCTTCAAAGACCTCCTTGCCAAAGTCCTGTCCCTCATCAATGATCACGTGCTGATAAGGGAAATTATCTTCCAGATACATATCTTCAAGACGAGTTTTCAGCAGCCCATAATCAGGCTCAGCTGTATCGCAAATCTTGCATGCAAAACCGTCGATTGTATAATAGTCAACACGCGGGTAGGCATATGCCTCTCTCAGATAATCCTTAAGAAAAGCGTTGTAACAAAGGAATAAGACGCTGTCGCCCTTGTCTGAATGTATTTTTGCTTTTTCAACGGCCATGACTGTTTTCCCCGTGCCTGCAAGCCCGTTAATAATCGCGTTGTTCTGCTCCTCAAGATAGTTTAGTAGCGCAATTTGTTCCCTTAACATTCTCTTGAACACGTTCTTAGTGCGTTCGATTTTCACTTCCTGTAGAGAAATCAAACTGAAGTTCGGAGCGAGAACCTTCTCAAGAATATTTTTCGTATCCCTTTCCGATAAATTAGTTTTTACTTTTGCAGAGATCTCCAGCGCAAAGATTCTCTCGATTTCCTCTTCAATTCTTCCAAAAGAATCTGCTGTTAACGTAATGTTTAAATCAGCCTCAGGTGGGAGCGATATTCTCTTAAGGTTGCTCAAGGGCACATCAGGGAACCAAACGCCGTGAAGAAGCTTGCATCGGTCAAATTCCCGTTGCATACCACGAACGAGCATATAATCTTTGAACTTCCACTTGTTGGCATTCGCTTGATTATAGGGGCCACCCTTCGCCATGACTCTCCCGCTACCATATCTCCAGTAACCGTCTACATAATCTACCTGACCGGCCTTAGCTTCCAAACAGAGAATTCCTTTCTTGGGGTGGAAGATCACAAAGTCTGTTTCACTTTCACTAATGACATCATCGCTAACGGTTACGATTGAAAAGGAATGAAAAACATAGTACTCTTCCGGAAGCTGATTCAACTCCTCAAACATCAGGCCTTCTTTGCTGTTCGGGTTAAAGTCTCGCGGTATATCGGGAATCATTGTAGCCATCGCTATTCACCAACCTTTTCGAACAATTCTTGGACATCAAAGCCTTCTTTGGTACAGAAAACGTTCCATCCAGTCTGCTTTGCGATTAAGTAATCGTCATATGTCTCGTTGAGAAACAACATGACTTTCTTCGAATCCCATAATAGATTTGCGAGAAACTCTTCACCTGTTTCCTCTATTTTGACAGTCTTGCGATAGTACGGTCTTGCGATGTTCTTCGGGCTGTTTTCCTTAATTATCTTGATGAGAGAGATTTCATCGTCATCATAACAATCGTCAAGCAAGTCGCTCCATATGTCATCAGCAGTTTCATTCCCTGGATTCCTTCCGTCATTACCAAGTGTTAACTTCATTCTTTTAGGAAATCTAACATCCCTACTCCAATGCTCATTCTGAAACGTTTCATTAGTATCCATAATCTCAAATAACAAGACCTCAATAACATCAATCGCTAGTTTACGTCGCAACAAATTATGATACGACTGGTTGTTGTAATTTCTTAAACAGTTGTAGCAAGATGTATTCTCATCGCAACACTCCGCGCTTATCTTATTGAGCCCCACCCTCAATGAACGAATAATAGCGTCTTTGTTTAGCAATCTTTTAACGTGTCCGGCGCCACCAGGAACTTTATCGTACAGGAGGATGTCATAACTTTGACATTCCAGATTCATTTCAAGAATTCCGTCGATGTCTCTTCTTTCAATACCCAGGGCAATGCTCACTCCTTCTAGAAAAGCGTAGAGGAAAGACAACGCCTGGGGGTACCCCATCTTGTCTCTCGAACTTAAACTTGGGATTATAAAACGGGCAACGTCCGTCTTAAATCTATGACCTAAGCGCAAATAATCCAATTTTTCGCAACTACAATTATCCTGCCTGTAGTTTTTATGTTTTTTAAATATCTGCGGAGGTCTGAGTCCACTCTTTACAATGTCGCTATAACCGCAAACAGGGCACATGAAGAAACCCGATTTATTCATTATGAGAAGCTCATCGTCACTACTGGTCTCAACCTCCAAAGCCGAACCTAGTACAAGACGTTGACCATCTACCATGCCGTGACCGACATATGAAACTTCCCCTGCGTAGGATCTTTTTGGTTTCCTTCTTGCGCTTCCCATTGCTTTAACGGCCTTGAATCCATAAATAGGTTCAATAAAATAATCTCTATTTGTCGAAATGGGTTCACCACAATATCTGCAATTCTTATCGCCCTCACTTAAGAAAATATTTATCTTCTTACAATTAGAACAAGTAACGAACCAGTTGTTTGGAAATACAGCATTCCTCTTTAGCGTGATGTACTTTGAGACATATTTGTTGTTATCGACAATAACTTCTGAATCAGGCGCATACTCAGAAATTGCAATTTTCAAGTCACGACTCAAAGCATACTTATCGTCATCTTGATTTACAGGAACTCCGTTATTATAGATCTGCAACTCGACAACATCGATCGGAAAGCTATATTTCGGTATAACTCGGTATTTGGAGAGTGAGTCAAGTAGTTCTTTATCATTCAGATAATTAATTTGTTTCATGTAATATGTTGCTGCCTCACTCGCTGCCACATCTCCTGAAGCTGCCTTGTTCCTCGCTTCATCTATTGCGTTATTAAATTCATCTCGCATATCGTTCATTTTGCTGATAAAACGATTCAAGTTTTCATCTTCCCCGCCCATCTCATCAAACCATTTGAAATTTCTATACTCTTCGAACTCCGGTTCCGGCAGTATCTTATTATTAATATAATCGTTGAGATTCTCCGGCTTTGAATCCATATACTTTCTGAATGCATCGATGCCCCCATTGAAAACAAAGGCACCGATCGATTGAAAGTACTCTTGATTGTTTCTAAAGAAAAATCCTAAACTTGTTGCCATTAAATGTCGTGAGATAATTTTTCTATTAAGAATATTGAAATACGGTGGATCGATCTGCCCTGATATCATCTTCTCCGGCTCTGAGAAATAAGTGTAATCGTGTGAAGTCATTGCACAGTATGTGAGAATATAGGCTGCACTCTCTTTTCTTCGTCCTGCCCGACCTGCTCTTTGGACATAGTTGGCGGGCGTAGGTGGAATATTGCGCATAAACACTGTTTCCAAGGAACCTAAATCAACACCCAATTCGAAAGTCGTTGAAGAGCTCAAAATATTGATCTCCCTATTCATGAACTCGAGCTGATATTCCTTGGCCAGTTTCCGATCAAGCTGTGCTGTGTGTTCTCTGATTTTAACTCTTTCAATCTTTTTATTCTTATACTGTTGACGATAATAATTTGTCGCCAATACTTCATCCGGATCAATCTCGAGCAGTCTACCCATGCATTTATCACGAACACAGGCATTGTCTATATTGTACGGAGTGAGCGTTCCACACTTGTTACACTGGTAATATTTTGAATTCATGTAATTATTGACTACATAGCGATTGGCATCAATTTGGTAGGTTCCCCTTTTCATATTCCCGGTAAAAAACTTAACTTTGGCCCGTTCAAGTATTCTAAACACTAATTCAAGAGCTTGTTTTGCAGCGTCAGCGTCAATGTTAAACGCTTTCATGGTATAACGCACAACCATATTCGTTTTGTCTTTGTTTTTTGTCCAATCTTCGTTTGCACGATATACGGGTAAAAAACTTCTAACATAGCTTGAATTATCATCTTTTGAATTAGCTGACCTCAATTGTTTTTGCAACATAACAGAATTGTTATATCTCTTATATCCCAAGATTTTCTCTGTTTCATTAACATCAAGTCTTGACTTAGCATAGTTGATAGCAGGAGCATTTTTAAAGACACGCATAGCAAGCTGTATGAAAGTGTATAGCTTTTCCTTCGTCATATTGCATCCTGCAAAGGCCTTTGCTTCAGCAATTTCATCTTCTGAATAATCATCAATAATATTCTTCACGTCCAGATCAAAATGATATAATCCCAGTCCCTCACCATCATAAGAACCGTCAACCCTTAATAAGTCAACCAAAACGGCTGCCCAAGCATTTTTATAGGCGTCCATATCATTTTGAAACAAATCCTCTGCCTCGATCCGCTTTCCCAGAGATGCAACCAACTCATCTACTTTCATTGAGGCATAATCATTGTTCTTTATCATTTCCCAAATCAGTCGCTTGCGAAGCATGCTCACATGATTATCATCGTAATAGGCAGCGGCATAACTCGCTTGCTGTCTACTATCAGAAAAAGCTAGAAATTGTTTTACATGTTCTTTGCGCGTTCCGTTTGACATTGCACTAATGTCATTTAACGACTGCTCCGTGGGCATTTTAACGTCCTCTTCACCCTCATCGATGGCATCATAGAGTAGCTGCCCAATAAGGACAGTCCCATCATCTTTGCCGATATTCAGTGCCTTGATGACGCCTGCTCTTTTTTCATTGCCACAATAAGGACACCGTGTAATGTTATTTTTAACAGAGTCCTCAGTCTTCTTTTTGCCCTGAACGACTTTATACGCTACAAAATGGTAGTCTTCACCGCATTCACATTTTTTTGCATTAAGATCATCTACAGAATGAATTTCACCGCACTTCGCACATATTTCGTATGCCTCAATACTGTCCTTTTCTATCTCCGCTTCTATTTCTTCGTCATCCTCGATAACGGCATCCTCTAGAAGGAAGTAGTCAATTTGAACAAAGTCTTCACTGCCATAGTTCTCGTAGATATCGATCTCTTCATTCTGAAGAAGATAGTCCATCTGATCTTGATTGTTCTTATGAATTTTTCCTATGATGTACGGTGAATTGCAAAATCTACAGTTGCCAATTTCAAATGCCTTCATGCCATCGATTTCATTTGCTTTGGTAAGACTAAGCTTTGGCACCTCTCCATAAGTGATGTAGGCTCCGGACAAAGGGCGTACAAAGGAGTGATACTTAAGGTCAAATAAACCGATGCTATCTTTTTCAGCTACGTTGATCAAATCAATTAAGTCAACAAGTTCTTCTTGCGTAACATATTCGCGCATCTTATCTTGAATAATTAAAAAATCTCTACTTCCATTGCTCAATAAAGAACTCAGATCGTGAACATTTTCATCTCTTATAAGAAGGTCATATAACAGTTCGCTGGTATTGGATGAAACAGAACTATAATATTTCGTTGTGATGTCATTTATTTCTCTAAGTTCTCCTGCCACATTCTTTATTGCGGTATAATCTGCTCCCTTAATTCTGTATTCTGGACTTCCCCGCAATGGAATTCTCTTTGAAAAAATAATGTCAGAGTCAGAAAAATCAGCAGAAGTAAGGCTGTTCGCAAATCTCACAATGTCTTCTTCAGATTCTCCCTGTTTACCTAAGGTCGCACTGGTGAGAATAAACTGCGGTCGTTTATGTGCGAGACCGGTAAGTCTTCTAAGCAAATATGATATTTCAATACCCTTAGATCCCCGGTAAGAATGCGCTTCATCAAGGACTACATACTTCCAATTCTTTAGTCTAGCCGGCTCAAAAAGTGCATAGTCGTCAGGTCTGATAAGCAGATGTTCAAGCATCGAGTAATTAGTGAACAAAAGGTGAGGCGGGTTTTCACGGATTTCCTCTCTCGATATGAGCTCATTGTCCCTAATTTCAATATTATTTTCCTTACTGAGCCTAATTCTATCGTTCGCCGAAGCTCTCTCCGGTGTATCCCCTGTAAAAAAGCCAAACGTTATCTCCGGGCAACTTCCCAGCATTTTCCTGATTCGGTCAACCTGATCATTGACAAGAACATTCATTGGATAAAGGAAGATTGCTCGAATGCCGACGTCAATATTTCCTTTTTCTACATCACATAGCAGATCATTGAGAATTGGATACAGAAAACACTCTGTTTTGCCTGAACCTGTACCGGTCGTAATTACTGCGCTTCGACCTCCCTTGATGAGCTCCAGAGCTTCCTCCTGGTGAGAGTATAGTGGCCTCAAAAAATCGATATCCTTTAATATGCGGAACGATTTACACAACACTCCATTCTCGATAAGGTAATCCAAATTATGCCCTCTCTGAAAGGGGAAGATCATATCAACATAGGGGCCCTTGAATAATCTTTCTTTTTCAAGTTGCTCAACAAACAGTCTTTGAAGGTCACTATGGCCTAATTCAAAAGACGATTTTAGATACTCTTTATATCGCTCATTTATGTATTCCGAACGTTCAATAGGATTTAACTTTTTCACTGTCCGATTTATCCTTTCATGCTTAAGGTATATATATAAATATCAGAAGCTGTATCATGAACAATTGAATTTAAAATATAACCCCCGTAAAAAAGCAGGCCATCACCATTATTGGACATATATACATCTATTGTGTCGTCGATAACATCACTACATAGCTCAATCTCTACTGGGTTGATTCGATCAAGACTTCTCAGTCCTTCCGGCTCTTCCACGAAAAGTTGCCCCTTGAAAAGATCATCCTCTAAGACATCCGTTATAAGTACATATTCTTTATCGAGTAAAAACTCTATTTCATCTTTCATGTTATTGATGTACTCATGGTAGTAGATTTTGTCAATTCTGAACACTCTATCTACAAAATCTTGCTTCGCATAAAATGTCTTTTTCACCTGATAGATCAAAGTAGGTTTTCTCAGTAGCATCTGGTGTTCTTTTTTCTCATGGAAATTTATGGAATATTCTTCGAAAGAATTATAGTCATCCAACACTTCAGCTTGACCGCTTTGTAATGAATCGCTCGTATAGACCTTCTCACCGTCTTTGTCGTATATTTCGAAATACACATCATTTTTACCATGAAAGACAGGCGTTACCAACACTCTCTTTGGATTGTCTGAGGATCGTATCTCAGTCCTCTCTGCATCTATTACACACTCGTTATAACAACGCATTTTATATTTCATTTTTCCATCAGCATAAAACACTAGCCTGACATACTTGTTGCCGTGCTTGTACGACTCAAGATTGCCTATAGAAATTATTTTATAGGCACCCTTGTCCTGCACTGCAATGTTTTCATCTAATATTGCTCCGTTATCTGAATAGATCGTGAGCTCGTCACACTCAGAATCCAACAAAGACATTGTTGACCCTATCGGAATATCATAAATCCATAAATCATCGGAAGCGTTATACCAATTTCCATCATTAATTCTGTAGAAACCAAAATCAAATGGAATCAGGAAACTGTAAAATTCGCCGTTATATTCAAAACTGATCAAATCCAAATTAAAATCGAGAGCAGATATTTCTGCCTCGAACGTACTCCTTAAAAGACCTGATTTTACCGTAATTCTGTAATGCCCATCATCAAGAGATTCTGTTCTATACTTTAAGCTCGGATCGTAAACAATTTGCTCACTAAAGACTTGGTTTTTCTTGCCCCTAGCAACGATCTGATTAACCACTATTGTGTACATGCCACTCTCTTTCAGATCGAGATCAATGTTGTACCTCGTTTCTGATTTCTTATACTTCATATCTGTCAGCTTGTACCGAATATCATTGATTACAACCTCATATCTGTTTGGCTCATCGCCTGCCTCAAAAGCAAGGACGTTTATCTTCTTATAAATTTCTTTACGCTTATCATCGGCCACCTTGGATATAAAACAATTTTTGTGATGCTGGCCAAAAACACCCGCTTTGGGTCTGGAGGAAAAACTAAACACGTCATGACCGATAGCTATCGTATCGCCCTTTCGAACGAGCTTATACCCTACGCTGTAACTCTCTTTGTTCAGTATATTGTTAAGTTCTATCTCACCGGCTTTGTAGCATATAAAAACAGCTCCTTCATGCTCAGTGTTGTTTTTAATTTCCTGACCATAGTTATTGAAAACGATGTAGTTTCTATGTAATTTGCTGCCGCTCTCATAGATAATGTCATCAGCACAGACTAGACGGTATGTCAATTCACCGAGAGGTTTATCAATTTTTATCATAGGTGGTCGCAGCTCTATCTGGTAACCGCCTATGATTCTTTTAATATAGAAATCGTCTTTTCTAATAATTACTTCATCGCCATTCAAAACTTCAATCACTAGATCCGTGTAATTATATTGAGCCTTAACCTTGTGCGCAAACGGTACAACAAGATAGACAGAATAATTTTTATCCATAAGGAATTTAGGTTCCCAGCGTGACCGGAGTTCTGACTCTCTCGCACGGCGCTTTCGACCAGCCGATGCTGTCTCTGTTTGTTGTTGCTTCCATTTCTCATATCCAACCTTAAGATATGGATTAAAGATTGTTACTTCTTCGCCCCAGTAATCACGATCTATTAGCCTGACAATTACGATACTGAGCTTGATAAGAGCATCTAGGTCGTCTTCCCTCGCAATTAATTTCTTTGTTGAAACAATCAGCTTATATGTCTTCTTGGTAACATTATCGCTGTCTGTAAGCATCTCGTTGTCCTTGGTAACATTGACGGAAACATTATCGTTGTCTGTAAGCATCTCGTTGCGCAGACCTTCGAACACAAATTGAAAACCATCATAAAGATCATCCGGCAGGTCATATTCAAAGTTAATTTTATAAATGTCAAAGATAAACTCGAAGAATGCAGGCAGGTAAGCCTGTGGAACAATGGCATGTTCCAAAACAACATCTATTATTCTTGCTCTGCTGCTTGAAGTATCGGACTTCTTAAAATCATCAAGGATTCGTCTGATTTTTCCCTCTATTTTTTGCCTTGTAAAAAATCTATTCTCATAAAGTTTTTCATAGGTAAATCGTACATTTTCGTAGAAATTGCTGTCATACCCAACAATAGCGATAAGAGCAAGAGAAACGACAATGATTTCCAAGTCAATACCAGCATAAGAGCCGCTGTGTGATATTAAAGCACTTTTTAGTTGAAATTCGGCTCTCCTATGTATTTCTGCAATAGCGGTTTCGCTGTCGAGGATACGGATCAAGTCTAGCCCAATATTCACTCTATTCTTTACTTTCTTGCGAAGCTGATCGAGTTTCGTTTCGAACAGTGATTGATAAACTCTTGCGGATAAGGTTATGAAAAGCGCGTCCTCCTTTCCTTCAGTGACGATTCTACTGCCAACAATCTCATTAATTACATCAAGAAGGTCAGCGCTTAACTTATGGTTTTTGCTCGAAATACCAAAGTGAGCCAGATGCTCTTTGAGGTGATAGATCTCCGTTTCATTCACTTCATCATCGCAGACAATGCCCATTATGATTCCGTTTAGCTCGTAAAGCTGCCCCGAATAATCCCTCGTTTCTTTAAGAAATTCTTCCGATCTTGCATTAAGCAATTCAATCTCGTAATCATTGGAAAAGCTATTCTTACAAACAGTTTCCACAAGTTTGATGAAATCGATATGTTTCTGATCAAAAATCAATTCGCTATTTTGATCGATCCAGGACTGAAGGCATTCAATTTCCCTATCATTGATAAAGCCATCAAAAGTGATTCCTTTAATAATTCCAATGAGTTCATCGATTTTTCGCATTGCGTATTTCCCTCACCAAGGCATGATTCCAGCCTGCATTTGAACGAATCTTGAAAATGCCAACTATTAAAACAAGGCACTTACATGTGTATACAGGGGGAGGTAATTGTATCCATAAAACATGTCACATAATTGGAAGTATATTATTTTGCATCCCCTATGTTTCTTATTTCTATTATCTCATATTGAAGCTTTCTCTGTCGCATGTCTAAATATTTTTTTGAGTGTATAACTGCATAAAAGAGTGACGTCCACAACAGGTGGACACTCAGGGAAGTTGTTTTGGCGAAAATATAGCATTAAACATGACATGTCTTGCATAAATGCGGTCATGTACTTCGTAAAATGCGAGTTAGGCGTAGTAGTTCTTCATTCGTGTGCATTTGTACCGTGAGAGTAGAATCTGTTACCACAAGTTTTGTTGTGACGGCTATTATTATGGCCTTCATTCCACTCTATCTATTTGTACGAATGCGGAAACCTCATTGATAGTATGTCCGACCTTTTCTCACGACTCACTGGTTTCTTCATTTAGTGTCGTATAATGTGTTATAGATAGTAAAGCTAGGAACCCGACTCGCAGGTACTTTATCAACGGACAGCAACATGCACTACACCAGAGTACACGCAAAAGGTTTTTGCACCTGTAGCTTTTAGCATCCAGTAGCTTTAAATTGAGGGGAAGGATTATATAAATGGATAGCAAAAAAATGTCTGAGGTAAATCAAGAGGCAAAGAGGCTATCTGGTTCAGAGCTAGAGAAAGAGCAGAAAAAATATAAGAAGGTCACTGTAAATATAGCGGCCATTCTTTCTGTAGCTGCGATTCTTTTATTAATCATTTTGTACGCATACAGCACAGGTTACTATAAAGTATTTAACGTGCCACCTAGTTATTTTAATCTAGATTTGAAATTGTATTTGCCAGTTGCATTACAGGCGTGTGCTGTTTTTTTACTGTCTTCTTATTATTATGCCTCAAGGAAAAAGGATAAAGCATTTAAGAGAAACAGGATAGATTTGCTTAGGGTTTTCTGGGTAGCATGGGCTATGGATATTATTTTTAGCTTAAACAACATAAACGGAATTCTGTATAAAGTCATTGCATGTAGCGTGGCTATTGTGTTTGAACTGGTTATATATATCAGAGGAATGCCCAAAGAAGATAAAATCATAAGTGGATCGATATATCATTTGAAATTGGAAGACATGGTTGAGCGTGAATTTCTCCATTCTTTATACAAGCGTGGTTATACCATAATCATCATCCTCATAGTGCTCGTTGCACCGTATTGGGGGAAAATGAAGGCCGAACATAAAATGGATTACGAGACCGTTCAACTTGAAAATAAAAATTATGTAATCATAGTGGATTACAGAGATGCTGTTGTTATGCAACCTTGTAGTATTATTGATGATACTTTGGTTATAGATACTACTCAGTATCTTTACAAAAACAAAAATGACATGGTGATATCCTATAAGAAATACAATTGTGTTGTTATCGAATAAGAGCTCACCCTAAGTGGGTTCATATGTGCTTTTTGAGGACAGATTTTATTTATCTTTCGTAATGTTTGCTGAGTACCTCTAACATGGGCATTTGCTTGTTATCGATTGGATGTGAATATCTTATTTTTTTCAATTTCTATTATTTGATGGTATGGAGTGGAGTTTATCGGATATTTTAATTAGCTAATCTACAAGGAATTGAATTCTCTAGATGCAAAATTCCGCTATACTATTACGGCAACCAAGAAAGTGGTGATCGCTCGGGGATAGAGGAATTGAATGATGTTATATAGAGACTTGTTAATTGGGACATATGCTGTATTAGCATTATTACATTATTTATTTGATGCGACCGTTACTGCCAAGACTAAGAAAAATGAGAAAAATGCCACAAATCAAGACGATGTGATCGATAAAGCAAAAACAACGACTAAGCCTCGCGACATAGTGCAGAGTTTAATGTCGTTTTTAGTTATCGTAACAGCTCTGCTTCTTTCATTAATATACCCTGCCAAACCAATCAAATTCATTCTTTCATTATTGTCATTTTCTCTATGGATAGGTGTTTTGCCTTATTCTATTTCGGGTTTTATTGAATATGTTTTTATTAAACCCTTGGATTATGAGCTTACGAAAGAGCGGGAAAAAATACTTACGTTTATCGGATTTGCTATGCTTCTTGTCTGTAGTGAGATATCACTCGAAAGCAGAATAATACAAATAAAACACTGGCTAGCAGGTGTAAAGCCTGTAGTCGCGGATGTTTCATTAATGGCGGGATTCACTTTCTGGTACTTTACTGTATCATTTTTCATTTTATATTATGTTGTGCTCTCGCTACACAAGATCGTTGTTCTAATAAATAGCAAATTTAATTTGAAGGATATAACTACGCCAAAAAAGCATATTAAGAAACTGACTCGGAGATTTTCACTAGCACAATCTGTAGCTAACCGGATTGATTCACTGACGCAGAAAAAGAAATGGAAGAAGATAGGTTACTATTTTTTGTGGTTTATATGTTCGCTAGTAGATGGTTTGATTATTCCTATACAAGTGATAATTAAAAACCTAACAATTGCTTGTTTATTTAGCTTGCAAATACTTATTTTACCTGGATTTAGAAAATTGTTTATTGCTTTAGGGAAGAATCAAGGTAAATCTATTATTATCATTTCTAGAGTATTGCTTGTTGGTTCATTACTGTTTGTTTACCTGATTGATAAATATATGAAACTCTTTTCTGCACAAGGAAGTGAAATTTATGAATTTATGTGCAGTGTGTTTATTATTCCATTTTTGATTACCCAGCTTATTGAAATTAGAAGAAAAAAGAAAAATATTACTTGCAAACCTGTTGAGGATTAGCTGCCTTGGTCATACGCAATACAAATAGATGACCTGAATTGAGATAGCACAAATCAGGTCATCTATTTTGAAAGCAGATCGGGGATAGATCCTCCGTAAGCGTCAATTTGAACTGGCAATGTTCGAACGATTTCTTGCCTCCTCTAGTTTCAATTTGTCAAAAGAATACTTTTTATAGGCTTTCTGCAATTTATCAAAATAGCTATCATTTGGTTTGTCCTGCGGACGATCCTCGGATAGGACATAAACCAGTGCTTTTCGTGATCCACCATTCTTTGTCTGTATGTCAACCGTTTTCTTTCGATAACAATCCGTCCTATGAACGCCTTCACATCTATCCAATTCCTTTTCATCGGATTGACTGATAATCCACAGTAGTCCTTCGACTTTTTCACCTGGAGCAGAATCTAACGTTGCGTAATAATCAGTGAAGGATTTGCGGAAACTCAAACGATAGTTTTCGATATACGCGGGTCCAATAAGACATGCATCCTTGCAGCGATCTCTCATTTGCTCTTCGCTCATATTGCTTCCGTAGGCAAAGTACAGTCTCTGCGAATTCTTTCCTTGATCTCCATTCATTTTGAACTCTCTGAGTAGCTTGGTTGCCTTCTCCTTGTCGTCTTCATCAATCCACCACGATGTTTCACTGTTTTGGATTTTCCTAAGATTTTGTTGGACTGTCTTCCACATCCTCGCAAATCGTGGACATAACTTACGAAGCTCCTCCTGATCTGCTTTTCCAATGCTCTTATGCAGAATAGAAACACCTCTTAGATAACCTTTGATGGCATCATAGCCGTGTCCTTCCATACGTCTTTCTTCTAAAAGAGCTAATGCTTTGGCCAAACAAAGTGATTCTTTAGAAGAGAGCAATTTCATCGTTTCGATTAGAATTGCCGTCGCATACATTGCCGGGATGTAGAAATAATCAAAGCGCGCGTCTCCAGGCATCTCGGTCGTATCTGTGATGCACCATCCTCCTTGTTCATTCTGCAGCAGGCATAATTCAGAGATTAGATCTCTTACTTCTTCTTCCGATAGAGCACCTCTTTGTACTTTCTCAAGAAGTACCGCCATCTCTTTGACTCGCCCATCCAACTCTTCGATGTTCTGCATGCCACTGTTTTTAAATAATTGTTTCATTTCTGTGTCCCCCTTTAGACTATTTCCTAACTCGATGCTAGGTCTGTTATGGCTAAATTCTACGTACCGTCATAGGGGAAACCAACAGAACTCAGTTATGTTTTTTCTTCTTTTCGTTTAATTGAAAGTCCGCGACTTCCTTGATGAAAACTTCCTGTGATTTACCACTATTTGCCAGTTCAAGGCAGAATAAATCCGGGGAAACATCCTGGATGAACCCCTCTAAAATTTCATTTGACTTAAGTTGGATATACGCTCTACAATCCCTCAAGCCTATTTTCATGAGACGCTGATATGCGTTTTTTATGTTGTCTTTTGGAAATCGTACCCAGCCACTTTTTCCTTCTACAGATGAACATTCTTTACAAAGAAGATCCCATTCAGATTGTCCCATCTTTTCTAGTTTCTTAAGATTCTTGAGGTAATCAAGTAGATCATGTTCTCCCAATCTTTCAAAATGAGATCGAATTTTTTTCGGACCGGGGGGCGTAACTGATGCCAGAACTGTTGAATGATATCATCCAAAGAAGACCTTGCCATCAATTCTCTTCTTTGCTCAAATATGCCTTTAATCAAATCTCCCTACTGTGTGATATTGATATCCATCTTGATATGCACAATACTGCTCTCATCGGGAAAATTCCTAATAGCAACCAAATCTCCGTCAATTGTGCCAGTACTACACCACAGCTCATCCGCTAATTCAGCAATTTTGGCGCGCTGTTGGCTCTCATCTAGATTGGAATTAACCCTTTGCTCATGAATGTATTCTTGGCGACTGATGGGATCGTCCACATCAACACCTGCTGGAGGAAATTTGACTCTCGACAACATATCTTTTCCGGTCTTTTCCTCGACGATCGATAGGAGTATCCTCATCCAATGAATGTCACGCATTTTATTTCGTTGTCCCGTAATGCCAGCTTCTTTCAATATTTCTGCTAGAATATTGAAGTTAATACGGTCAACATCCTTCCTGTCAAATGCTTGACTACTTTTTATAAATTCTTCAACTCCTTTTTTCACCTTGGATAGATAGCTGTTTTTAGCGTTACGCTCTTTACTGTCACTTACTCTAATAGCTCGATACTCGTCTACTACTTGTTCCCACTCTTTATTCGTCATGCTATTCATCTTCTCATCCCTCATCTCGTGCGCTTTATGATCTCTATTAATTTAGTACAGCGAATTAGAGAATGTCACCCCTTGATTCCGTAGTTGACCGTATATTTTATAAACGTAAATGTTATGATAGGATACTGAAAAGGGAATGATGTCTCCCTCGGAGCAACCGGAACCGCTATTTAGCTGATGACTTCTGCGACTAATCATAATAGAAGTCTCGGCTTTTTTAATTCCGGGTTTCGAGGAGGATTCTATGCTATCTTCACTAGCTCTAATATTCATCGTCGGATTGTTCTTTTCGGCTTTGTGTAAAATAATGAAAATCCCTGGTCTTGTCGGGATGCTTTTTACCGGTATTCTTCTTGGGTCATACGGTCTAAAATTGCTTGATCCTTCTATTCTTTCCATTTCTGCTGATTTGAGAACAATTGCTTTGATCATCATCTTGCTTAGAGCGGGATTCTCTCTTGATTTTCGTGATTTAAAGAAGATTGGAAGACCCGCTCTGCTTATGGCATTTCTGCCGGCTTCTTTTGAAATTGTGACCTATCTCATTTTTGCACCCATCATACTTGGGCTTTCTCTGATTGAAAGCGCTTTAATGGGTACCGTTCTTGCAGCCGTTTCTCCCGCCGTTGTTGTTCCGCGAATGGTGATGTTGATCGAAAAAAGATTTGGTACGAAAAAAGGCATACCTCAGTTAATTATGGCAGGCGCATCGTGCGACGATGTGTTTGTTATTGTATTGTTTACGACTTTTTTGTCGATGGCACAAGGTAATACTGTCCGTCTCGCCAGTCTGATCAAAATTCCCGCATCTATCTTCTTTGGGATTATTGCAGGTTTAATGGCGGGCTACCTTCTATATGTATTGTTTGAAACAGCCTATGTTAAAAAGAAGTACGTACGAAACAGTTTAAAAATAATCATTATTTTAGGTGTCTCTTTCCTTCTCATATCAGCTGAGAAGGTTACGTTCGGCTTTTACTCTGGCTTACTTGCCATTATCAGCATGGCATCTATGTTAAAAGCTAAAAGCACACCTTTTGTATCCAGGAGGCTCTCACAAAAGTTCGGGAAATTATGGCTAGCTGCGGAGCTGATGCTTTTTGTTCTTGTTGGCGCCGCTGTGGATATTCGATATACATTAAGTGCGGGAGTTTCTGTCTTGATCATGATTTTTCTTGCACTTATCTTTAGAAGCATCGGTGTGTTGTTTTGCCTTGTTGGCACAGGTTTTTCCCTAAAGGAAAAACTGTTCTGTGTCTTGGCGTATCTGCCTAAAGCAACCGTTCAAGCAGCGATAGGAGCGGTGCCCTTAGCAGCGGGGTTGCCGAGTGGGAAGATCATACTATCCGTGGCAGTTTTATCAATTCTTGTTACCGCTCCTTTAGGGGCATTTGCAATTGATGCAAACTACAAAAAAGTATTAGAAAAAGAGACTGCGGAGCGGTCATAGCTGTCAGTCCTTCCTGATAAAATAAAAAATCCACTTAAAAGAGATTGTCAAATACAATCGTATGACCTACGCCCTTGTCATACGGTATCAGTTGCGTTTAGATCGTGGGGATGTTTCTATTGCTTGCTTGAGCTTTTGATTAGGTGTTGACTTAATTAGAATCAATCGCTACAATCTAATTAGCTAAACGGCTAATTAGATCTAGGAGGATTATCATGGACAAGAAAAAGGTATTGAAAGCGATCGCTGATGAAACACGTATGAACATTTTGAAGTTGCTTCTGCGACACAATTATTGTGTCCGAGCGCTGGCAAATGAGCTGAAGCTGACCGAAGCAACGATATCTCAACATCTGAAAGTGCTGCGGGAAGCAGGTCTGCTTGTTGGAGAAAAGCGCGGGTATTTCATGCACTATACCGTAGAACGCCCAGTGTTGCATGAACTGGCAAAAGAGATTAAAGCTTTGGCAGACATCGAACAGGAANCCTGCCTGCCNGAAAAACGTGATGATTGCCCCGCCAACGAAAAGCNAGAGTGCTCCAAGAAAGGTACGTGCAGTGACGAGGTCAAGGAGTTTTGCCACGGTGCGGATCATAGCTAGGGAGAATAAAAATCGTGGGAATGGTCAGTGTCTCTAACCTTAAAAAGACATACGGCAACTTTACGGCTGTGGATGATATCTCGTTTGACATTGAGAAAGGTGAAATATTCGGCTTTTTAGGACCGAACGGAGCAGGCAAAACATCTACACTGAATATGATCATTGGCTTGTCTCGACCGACTGCCGGAAAAATTACCGTTGACGGAATAGACGTAAAGACTCAGACAAAGAAGGCGCAAGCCATTATGGGTATCGTTCCGGATGAAAGTAATCTTTACAATGAGATGGACGGGTTTGACAATCTCTGTTTTTGCGCCGCGCTATACGGAAT
>JGI24710J26742_10002089_pt1 | contig 17949 bp, 15 predicted proteins | sample BioPla2DNA2_FD_26742 | JGI IMG/M metagenome (IMG submission 26742) | reverse complement strand
TTCCCCTAACACAGTGGATTTCCAGCCAAATCTTACTGAGATTTCCAATAAAATAACTAAGAATACCAAAGCAGTTATCATCAATACACCAAATAATCCAACGGGTGTTGTTTATTCGGAAGAAACCATTAAAGACTTGTCAAAGATTTTAAATCAGAAACAAGAGGAGTTTGGTACTTCTATTTTCTTGATATCCGATGAACCATATCGAGAATTGGTTTATGATGATATAAGGGTACCTTATATAACAAAATATTATAACAATACCATTGTTGGGTATTCCTTTAGTAAGTCCTTATCCCTTCCTGGAGATCGAATCGGTTATCTAGTGATTCCCAATGAGGTGGATGATTTTGAAGATATGGTTGCTGCAGCCAATGTAGCAACAAGAATTCTTGGTTTTGTCAATGCACCGTCCTTAATACAGAGAGCCATCGCTGAGTGCTTGGATGCCAAGGTCAACCTTGATATCTACAATCGCAATCGAGAGCTTCTATATCATAGTCTTATTTCTTATGGCTATGAATGTGTAAAACCCCAAGGTGCTTTTTATCTCTTTGTAAAAGCTATGGGAGGAGATGATAAGGCTTTTGTACAGGCGGCTAAGGAATTCAATATTTTGCTTGTTCCAGGATCATCCTTTGGATGCCCTGGATATTGTAGGATTGCTTATTGTGTGGATTATGAAATGATTGAACGAGCCTTGCCTGCATTTGAGAAACTGGCTCAAAAATATGGGGTGAATAAAGAATGAAAGCTTGGGAGAACAATATAAGAAAAATATCGCCCTATGTGCCTGGTGAACAACCCAAGGATAAGGACATAATAAAGCTAAACACCAACGAAAATCCATATCCACCGGCTCCTGGCGTAGGTAAAGTGCTAGCCTCTATGGATGCGGATCGATTGCGATTATATCCAGATCCTGAGGTAAAAGCTCTTGTCCATGAGCTGGCAAATTATTATAATTTAGAGAATGATCAAGTATTTGTTGGAGTGGGTTCCGATGATGTTTTGGCAGTTGCCTTTATGACCTTCTTTAACTCGGGGAAACCTATTCTTTTTCCGGACATCACCTATTCTTTCTATCCGGTTTGGTGCAACTTATTTAAAATACCTTATAAGACACCAAAGTTAGATGGAGAGTTTCGGATGGTTCCCCAGGATTACTATGAGGAAAATGGTGGAGTGGTGATTGCAAATCCCAACGCACCGACTTCCATTTATGAAGATTTAACCGTCTTAGAAAATATCATTCAGCATAATTCCGATGTTATAGTTATTATTGATGAAGCCTATATCGATTTTGCTGGAAGGTCTGCAGTGGAGCTAGTCAATCAATATGATAATCTACTGGTTGTACAAACCTTTTCAAAATCTAGATCCATGGCTGGGATGAGAATTGGTTATGCCATGGGAAATTCGGAGTTGATAAGGGCAATGAATGATGTGAAATATTCATTCAATTCCTATACCATGAATATGCCTTCCATTTTGGCTGGGGTTGAGGCGGTTAAGGATGAAGAATATTTTAGAGAAAGCCTTGCAAAAATTATTGAGACAAGACAAAAAGCCATAGAAGAATTTCTATCCCTAGGTTTTTCTTTGCCTGAATCAAAATCGAATTTTGTGTTTGTTACTCATCCAAAGATTCCGGCAAAGCAGATATATGAAGCTTTAAAAGAGCAGAAGATTTATGTGCGATATTTTGATATGCCTAGAATTAATAATTATATAAGAGTTACCATTGGTAGGGAAGATGAAATGAATCGCTTGTTTACTTTTTTAAAAAAATATCTTGAAAACCGTTAATCTGATATTACTTAATTGTTCGTTTGGGGGGGGTAGAAAATTGAGAGTTTTAATCGCTGAAGATGACTTTGCCAGCAGAAAATTCATGTTAAGGTTTTTGTCTAAGTATGGAGAATGTGATGTAACCGTAGATGGGGTAGAGGTAGTCGAAGCTTTTAAAATGGCTTTAGAAGCCAAGGAAGGGTATGATTTGGTTTGCCTTGATATCATGATGCCATTACAGGATGGATATCAGGCATTAAAAGAAATCCGTAAAATTGAAGCCCAGGAAAATATTCCTCCCGAAAAACAGGCAAAAATAATCATGACTACGGCCTTGAGCGATGGTCGAAATGTTATAAAAGCCTTTGAACTAGGATGTAATGCTTATGCTGGTAAGCCCATTGATCAGGAAAAATTTAAACGTATCTTAAAGAAACTTGAATTAATTGAATAAAATTAGAATACTTATTAACATATGAAGGGCGTTTGAAGAGTTGTATTCCCATTTCTAGGGGTTACAGCTCTTCTATACTTTTTAAATTCTATATTTATTAGATTCTATACTTATTAGATTCTAAAATTCTTAGATTCTAAATCATATAGATTCTAATTTATATAAATTTTAAATTCTATATTCTTACTTATATAGATTTTAAATTTTTTAATATTTTATGATAATTTTTTGTCATAGTTCTCTTGACAGCCGTACATGCTATGGTATAATTTAATAGCAAATGATAATTATTATCAATAACAGGAAGATGTTACATAAATTTGGGAACTAAGTGAGAGGATGGACGAATATGATATTAAAGGATGCGAAAGTGGGATCGCAATATCTGGTCGAATCCCTAAAATTAGACAGGGTCACCATGAGTAGATTAGAAGCCTTAGGATTGACTAAGGGAACTACCATCAAAATTTTAAATCGCAACCGAAGCGGTTCCGTGATAATCATGGTGAGAGGGAGCAGATTTGCCCTAGGCAACAAAATTACAGAAGCGATACAAATTAGGGAGGCATCATGATGAAGGAAGAATTGCAGGTTGGATTTGTCGGTAATCCCAATTGTGGTAAAACCACATTATTTAACGCATATACCGGAGCAAATTTAAAAGTAGCCAATTGGCCAGGAGTTACGGTTGAGAAAAAAGAAGGAGTTTTTAAATATCATAACCATCGCTTTAAATTAGTTGATTTACCTGGAATCTATAGCCTTACTTCTTATACGATGGAAGAAAAGCTTACCAGAGAATTTATTATGGGTTCCAATGTTGACGTAATTATTAACATTGTGGATGCCTCTAGTCTAGAGAGAAATTTATATTTGACCCTTCAGTTAATTGAATTAGGAAAACCAGTTGTTTTGGCACTTAATATGATGGATATAGTTGAGGAACGAGGGATGGAATTAGATTTGCACAGGCTTCCAGAGATGTTGGGAGTTCCAGTGATCCCAGTTTCCGCTAGAAAAAGAACTGGATTGGACATCCTGATGCATACGGTTGCGCATCATAAGGATAAAAAGTTAGATTATAACTTAGAGCATCATCATGGTAATAAGAAGTCTATAAAATACAATCATAATCATGAGCGCCATAAAGAATATCCGGTGGTTTATAGTGCTTTTATTGAAAATAAGATTGATCAAATCAGTGATAAAATTCGCTCTAAATATGGTGAAATTAAAAATATGAGATGGCATGCTATTAAAATGCTTGAAATGGATGAAAGCGTTCTACAGCAGTATCCCTTAAACTTAAGCGGGATTGTAGATCAAAGCTATGAGGACGAAATCATAAATCAGAAATATGATTTTATTGAGGAGATTATCGAGGAAGTTTTAGTTAATAAAAGTGTTAAATCTGCAGCCACTGATCAAGTAGATCGAATACTCACCCATAGGTACATAGGTCTTCCCATCTTTTTAGCTATCATGGGGGTCATATTTTTTCTTACCTTTCAGGTGGGAGATTTAATCAAAGGTGTTTTTGAAGGTGGTTTAGAAAGTTTCTCATCTATCTTGAATGATTTCTTGATAAGGATTGATGCAGGAGAAGTAGTAACTTCCCTGGTTGTTGATGGAATCGTAGCGGGTGTAGGTGGAATTTTAACCTTTTTACCCAATATTTTTATACTCTTTTTAGCCCTAGCATATCTGGAGGATAGTGGATATATGGCACGGGTTGCTTATGTTATGGATGGAATCATGGGTAAGATAGGCTTATCAGGAAGAGCATTTATTCCTATGTTATTGGGCTTTGGTTGTACGGTTCCAGCAATCATGGCTTCAAGATCCTTAGAAAATATGAGAGATCGAAGGAAAACCATCCTAATTACCCCCTTTATGTCCTGTAGTGCCCGGTTGCCCATCTATGTATTGTTCTCCCAGATGTTTTTTGGTGAATATGCCATGCTGGCTGCTTATTCCATGTATTTGATTGGAATCATAGTAGCAATCCTAGTGGCATTTGTGATGAATAAAGATACGGATAAGACGACAGCAAACACCTTATTAATTGAATTACCGGAATACAAATCACCTAATTTTATGACGATTTTCATTTATGTCTGGGAGAAAGTGAAAGAATACCTAACAAAAGCAGGAACAACCATTTTTGCAGCTTCAGTGATAATTTGGTTTGTACTTAATTTTGGACCTGCTGGTATGACTTCCGATATGTCAGAGAGTTTTGGTGCAATCTTAGGTAAGGCTATTGCTCCGGTTCTAGCACCGGCAGGTCTTGGAATGTGGCAGGTAGTTGTGGCCTTGATTTCTGGAGTGGCCGCTAAGGAAGTAGTGGTATCCAGCTTCAGCATTTTATTTCAGATTGGTGATATTAATACGGCAAAGGGAATGGCCAGTCTTGTGGATGTCTTATCAGGATATGGTTTTGGTCCACGAAATGCCTATTCACTCATGGTATTTTGTTTGCTCTACATTCCTTGTGCTGCAACCATTGGTGTAGTTCAAAGAGAGATGAGATCTGCTAAGTGGACGATTTTTACAGTCCTCTTTCAGCTAGGAATTGCTTGGCTTGTTTCAACATTAGTCTATCAAATCGCAAGTTTGTTCTAAGTAGCCTTTAGAAGAATGGGAGGGTTTATATGCCGGGGATTATTATCGGAATTCTAATTGTAGCTTATACGGGATTCATTATATATAGGAAGTCAAAGGATATCAAAGAAGGAAAATCCTGTTGCAGTGGATGTTCCTCTTGTCCCTCTAAAGAAAAATGTAATTCAAATTAATACAAAAGGTGATGTCAGAGAAGTAAGCAGTAGTATTCATAATCAATCTGAACTTAAGGTTGAACTTGAGGCTACTGCGATTTTCATATATTTTAAAGAAAGTTAGAAAATATTAAATTTTTTCAAAAAATAAAAAGGAAATAGGAGTACCTTGTAGAATATTAGTATTATAGGTATGTTGCATTTCTTGTTTTTTCGCTAGATTTAACTGTATCTTATGGAATAGGATCTTAGTGGTAAGGGGGAATCGGTATGGAAGCAGGATACAATATCAGAATGAGGATGGAAAAGAGGGAACATGAGATTTTAAGTCCCTACGCTTCATTTTCTGATTGTTCTATGGGACGCGATGTCTATGAGGAGCCCTGTGATATTCGTCCAATCTATCAGAGAGATCGGGATAGAATCTTACATTCCAAGGCTTTTCGGAGGTTAAAGCATAAGACTCAAGTCTTTTTAGCACCGGAGGGAGATCATTACCGCACCAGGTTAACCCATACCCTAGAAGTTTCACAAATTGCTAGAACAATTGCCAAGGCACTACGATTGAATGAAGATTTAACGGAAGCAATCGCATTGGGTCATGATTTGGGTCACACACCCTTTGGACATGCGGGAGAACGGGCACTAAACCGTATCTGCCCCAATGGTTTTAAACACCATCTTCAAAGTATCCGTGTAGTTGAGTTACTAGAACGCCGAGGAAGAGGATTGAATCTTTCTAAGGAAGTGAGGGATGGGATTGAGAATCATCAAACCAGCGGTAAACCAGCTACACTGGAAGGAAAGATTGTTCGTATATGTGATAAAATTGCATATATTAACCATGATATAGATGATGCTATTCGTGGAAAGATAATTACAGAAGAAGAAATCCCAAAGAGATTTACCGATATCTTAGGTCATAGTTTAGGAGAGCGATTAAACACAGTTATTCATGACGTAATATCTAATAGCGAGAATCGCGACGATATTATTATGTCTCCTGAGATTGAAAAGACAATTTATGAATTACGGGAATATATGTTTGAAAGTGTTTATTTGAATCAAAAAGCCAAGAGTCAGGAAAAACAAGCAGAAATTCTGGTTGAGCAATTATTCTTGTATTATAAAAAACACTTGGATAAATTGCCCGAGGAATATCGTCGACGGATTCATGAATTAGGAGAACCTTCATATCAAGCGGTTTGCGATTATGTTGCTGGTATGACGGATCGTTTTGCGGTTGCAAAATTTAAGGAAATTATGATTCCATCAGCATGGAGTGTTTATTAGGGAAATCAACTGGTAGGAGGGAGCACTATGTTATATCCCCAAGAATTAATTGAAGAAGTACGAAGTAGAAATGATATCGTCAGTGTCATTGGCTCCTACATACACCTACAAAAAAGAGGCAGTAACCATATGGGCCTATGCCCCTTCCATAATGAGAAAACTCCTTCCTTATCTGTTAGTTCTTCCAAACAGATGTATCATTGTTTCGGCTGTGGTGTGGGAGGAAATGTATTTACCTTTATTATGGAATATGAAAACTATACTTTTTTGGAAGCACTGAAATTCTTAGCAGATCGAGCCGGGGTACAATTACCGGAGCAGGAATATTCGGAAGAAGAAAAAAGGCAGATGAATCTAAGAAGTCGATTATTGGAAGTGAATAAAGAAGCTGCAAAATATTTTTATTATCAAATGAAATCTTCCGGTGGACAAGCTGCTTTTCGTTATCTGACGAGCCGAGGATTGACCGAGGAAATAATAAAACGCTTTGGTTTGGGGTATTCCAACCGATATCGAGATGATTTATATCGATATTTAAAAAAGTTGGGGTATAATGATCTGCTTTTAGCACAGTCTGGATTAGTTACCATCGATGAAGAACTAGGTGCTAGGGATAAATTTCGTGACAGGGTAATCTTTCCGATAATGGATACCAATCATCGGGTCATTGGATTTGGTGGTAGAGTAATGGCCAATACTGGAAAGGAGATTCCAAAGTACTTAAATTCCCCTGAGACGAAAATATTTGATAAAAGTAGGAATCTGTATGGCTTAAATTTTGCCAAGAGTTCAAGGAAGCAAAATATTTTGCTTTGTGAAGGGTACTTGGATGTGATAGCCTTGCATCAAGCTGGTTTTACCAATGCTGTAGCAGCTTTAGGCACAGCCTTTACTCCTTTTCATGCCAATCTTTTGAAACGATATACCAAGGAAGTACTGCTAACCTTTGATAGTGATTCTGCAGGAATTCAAGCAGCTCTTCGGGCGATTCCTATATTAAAGGAAGCAGGACTTAGTGTAAAAATTGTAGACATGAATCCTTATAAAGATCCGGACGATTTTATTAAAGCTTTAGGGATTGAGGCCTATCAAGAAAGAATCGACCAAGCAAAGAGTAGCTTCTTCTTTGAGATAGATATGCTACAGAAGAATTATGATTTATCGGATCCGGAGCAAAAAACGAAGTTCTTTTATGAGATTGCGAAGAGATTGGTTGGCTTTCAAGAGGAGCTGGAGAGAAATGTCTATCTTGATGCAGTGGCGAAGAATTATCAGATCGATGCAGAACATCTTAGCAGGCTGGTAAATAAATTCGGTGCTCAGGGAATTGGCATAAAGGAAATAAGGGAAGAGCCTAGGAGTTTAGGAAAGAGAAAAATAATACAAGATGATGGGATAAGCAAGGCGCAAAAGCTTTTGCTAACTTGGCTTGTAGAGGACAATTCCTTATTTGAAAAGATAAAAAACATTGTTGGTCCTGAGGATTTTTCAGAAGGAATTTATTATGAAGTGGCGAAACTTGTATTTGAACAATTTGAAAAAGATCATGCCGTGATACCGGCTAAGATTATCAATTGTTTTGAAGATAAAGAAGTACAATCAGAAGTTGCAGCCTTATTTAATGCTAGTATTCGAGGGGAAATGAATGAAGCTGACTGGAAGAAGGCTTTATCCGATACAATTATTCGGATTAAAGAAAACAGTCTTGACATTCAAAGTAAAAAAGCAATTGAAGATAATGATATGGCATTATTGCAAAGGGTTATCGCAGAAAAAGCTAATCTCAAGAAACATACCATTCTATAAATGTGGAAGGATAGCCCAAAGACTAGCAATACTGCATATTTCATTAAATCATGGTTAAAATATAAAAAGAGTTTAAAAAGGAAGGATTTTCAATGGACGAGAATATAGTAAAATTTACGGAAAGGTTAAAGGAGTTATTAGCCTTCGCCGAAAAAAAGAAAAATGTCTTAGAATATCAGGAAGTAAATGATTTTTTTGCAGATCTGGAATTGGATCCGCAGCGTATTGAGAAAATTTATGATTATCTTGAAAAACATAATGTGGATGTTCTTAGAATCTCGGATGACGAAGAAGAAGAGGAAATTATTATAGACGACGAAGAAGAGACTGAGACGACCATAGACCTTAGCATTCCTGAAGGTATTAACATTGAGGATCCTGTCCGTATGTATCTAAAGGAAATAGGTAAGGTACCACTATTAAGTGCAGATGAGGAAATAGAACTTGCAAAAAGGATGCAGGAAGGTGATGATTTTGCCAAGAAGCGTCTGGCAGAGGCGAATCTTCGTCTTGTTGTAAGCATCGCAAAGCGTTATGTCGGTCGTGGTATGCTATTTCTTGATTTGATTCAAGAAGGTAACTTAGGACTGATTAAAGCTGTGGAGAAGTTTGATTACCAGAAGGGATTCAAGTTTAGTACCTATGCTACTTGGTGGATTAGACAAGCGATTACCAGGGCAATTGCCGATCAGGCTAGGACAATCCGAATTCCAGTCCATATGGTTGAAACAATTAATAAATTAACCCGTGTACAGAGACAGCTTTTACAAGAACTTGGAAGAGAGCCATCTCCAGAGGAAATATCGGAAGTAATGAATATGCCAGTAGATCGTGTTAGAGAAATCCAGAAAATTTCTCAAGAACCAGTATCCTTAGAAACACCAATTGGTGAGGAAGAGGATAGTCACTTGGGAGATTTTATTCAGGATGATAATGTTCCAGTACCTGCTGATGCAGCTGCTTTTACTCTATTAAAGGAGCAGTTAGTAGAAGTTTTAGGAACCTTAACAGAACGAGAACAAAAGGTATTGCGTTTACGCTTTGGTTTGGATGATGGACGAGCTCGTACCTTAGAGGAAGTTGGAAAGGAATTCAACGTAACTAGAGAACGTATTCGCCAGATTGAAGCAAAGGCATTACGCAAATTAAGACATCCAAGTCGTAGTAGAAAGCTCAAGGACTATTTAGAATAATAAAAAACTGCCCAATTTGCAAGAGTCATAGTTGCCATGGATCAATCAGAGATTGTGAAGGATGAATGGGCTGAAAAACAAGGACGGGAATATATATAAAGGAGCTGTTATAAGGATATTGTTAACGGCTCCTTTTCCTTCTATTAAGAAGCTGATATATTATATGTAGGAATTAATTTGGTAATCAGAACGTGTATTTTAATATGTTAAAGATATAGGAGAATAGGATGCAGTTATCAAAACGTTTATCTGCGGTTGCTGGATTTGTAACCCCAGGTTATAAAGTTGCCGATGTGGGCTGTGACCATGCTTTTACATCCATTTATCTGGTGGCAAATCATATTTCTCCCCAGGTGATTGCTATGGATGTAAACTTAGGCCCCTTGGAGCGGGCTAAAGAAAATATCGAAAAATATAAGGTTGAGGATCGTATTATAATTAGAAGATCCGATGGTATCAAAGAGTTAGAGCCGGGAGAAGTGGATTCTGTGATACTTGCAGGTATGGGAGGAATTTTAATGACCGAAATCCTCTCTGTAAGAAAGGATATAGTATCCACATTAAAGGAGATGATCTTACAGCCACAGTCAGAGATATCAAAGGTAAGAAGATTTGTACAAGATCATGGCTTTTTAATTATGGATGAGAATATGATAAAAGAAGAGGGTAAATACTATTTTGTTATGAAAACAAAACTTAAATCTATGGTAGAGAATCCTGAGACATTTGAGCTTAGGGAAGCAGTACATTTTTCCTTTGGAAGGCTTTTGTTAGAAAGACAAAATACGCTCCTATTAGAATACTTGTTAAAGGAATTGAGAACTTGCGAAAAAATCTATGACCAGCTTTCTTTGGAACAAACAGAAAATACAGAGAGCCGTAAGAAAGATATACTTAGTAAAATAGACTTAATCAATAATGGATTAAAATATTTTAATAAAGGAGAGATGAAGATTGGTGGAAAGTAATGTGAAGGTTACCGTAGGGGATGTCGTTCGGGAATATCCGATGGATACTTCCTTGCTTGATATAAGCCGGGATTTCCAGAAGGATTATAAAGACGATATCATATTGGCTTTTGTAGACAACAAACTTCGTGAATTGTTTAAGACGGTGAAAAAGGACTGTACCATCAAGTTTGTTACCACTTCGGATGATGCTGGGCATAAAACTTATATGCGGGGAATGATCCTGGTAATGCTTAAGGCTTTCTATTCTGAATTTGGTGCAGAGAATGTTGAGAAAGTATCCGTGGAATACTCCATAGGCAACGCTCTCTATTGTGACTATTCGGGGAAAGAGCCTTTAAGTGAGGAGAAAATTCAAAGAGTCAAGGAGCGGATGCAAGATTATGTCAAACGGGATATTCCTTTTATGAAAAGAAGTATTGGCACTGATGATGCAATCGAACTGTTCCGTTTTTATCGAATGTACGATAAAGAGAAACTATTCCGCTATCGTAGAGTTTCAAAAGCAAATATTTATAATTTAGATGGTTTTGAAGATTATTACTATGGATATATGCCACCTAGTTGTGGAATGTTAAAGTATTTTGATTTGAAGCTATATGACAAAGGATTTCTTCTGATATTACCAAGAAAATCATCACCATCCCATTTGCAACCCTTTGTACCCCAGGAGAAGTTATTCCATACGTTAAAGGAATCAAATCAATGGATCAAAATGATGGGGGTTGAAAATGTAGGTTCCCTCAATGATATCATAGCCCAGGGAAAAATGAATGATTTAATCTTGGTACAGGAAGCTCTGCAAGAGAAAAAAATCAGTGATATTGCTGAGGCCATAAAAGAAGCTGGTGGTAAGAGATTTATCATGATAGCAGGTCCTTCTTCTTCCGGAAAGACAACATTTTCCCACCGTTTATCCATACAATTAAGAGCCCATGGCCTAAATCCTACGCCCATTGCTGTAGATAATTATTTCGTAGAGAGGAAAAAAACCCCGAAAGATCCCAATGGCAATTATGATTTTGAAAGCCTCTATGCAATTGATTTAGAGCAATTTAATAACGATATGAAGGATCTCATGAATGGGAAAACTGTTGATCTACCTTTATTTAACTTCATCTCGGGTAAGAGAGAATATAAAGGCAATTATCTAACTCTTGGGAAAGATGATATCTTGGTAATTGAGGGAATTCATGCCTTAAATGATGCCCTGTCCTATTCTTTGCCTAGGGAAAGTAAATATAAAATATATATCAGTGCTTTGACCCAATTAAATATTGATGAACATAATCGAATACCAACTACAGATGGTAGATTAATTCGAAGGATGGTTAGGGATGCTAGAACCAGAGGAACCTCTGCCCAAACTACTATATCCATGTGGCCGTCAGTACGAAGAGGAGAAGAGGAGAATATATTCCCTTTCCAAGAAGATGCTGATGTCATGTTTAATTCAGCTCTAATTTATGAGTTGGCAATTTTAAAACAATATGCGGAACCGATTCTATTTGGAATTGATCGAAACAGTGATGAGTATGTAGAAGCAAAAAGATTATTAAAGTTTTTAGATTATTTTGTTGGTGTACCATCGGATGCGGTACCAAAGAACTCCATATTAAAAGAATTTATCGGAGGTAGCTGCTTCCATATATAAGGGTTGCCGGTGATGATATATCTCCTTTTATGATACAACTCATGTATGGATAAAATTAAAAAATCCCGCTTTTCATACGGGTTACAAATTTAATATTAACAAAGACAAAGCCTCCGGCGGATGCGCACGATTTCGAATTTATAAATTCAAGTAAGTTTGAACGAAATCGGCGCACAAGTACGCCGGGGGCGTACTTGATGAGCAGCACGATAAGCCGGGTTCTGTAATGCAACTAAAGTTGCACCAATGGTCATCTATCTAGACTGCATGTTACCATACAGCTCAAATAACAACTTACGCCGTTATTTTGCAACCTACCCTAAAGCACGGTGGGCAGCCGTATCGCTTTATGTTTGGTCTTGCTTCGGGTGGGGTTTACATATGCCCCTTCTGTTACCAGAAGAGCGGTGGTCTCTTACACCACCTTTCCATCCTTACCATTCTATTTCATTTCATTGACAAGCAATTTAATAAAATAGTTTTGGCGGTTTATTTCTGTTGCACTAGCCTGGGAGTCGCCTCCACCGGATGTTATCCGGCACCCTGCCCTATGAAGCCCGGACTTTCCTCACCTGTAATCAGGCGCGACCATTTGTGCTACTCACGATTTATATTCTAACATGCCAATTAGAAAATGTAAATGCCTATCCTTTTCCAGACTTTCATAATATATCTATGGATAGGATACTTTTTTTCTTTCGTCTAATCTATAACAAAGTTAATATTTTTTAATTAATTTTTAAACATTTTTACAAATCAATATGTTACTATAGGAGAAGAAACCCAAGGACAGGAGTATTGCTATATCTTAAAAGACTGGTTTTTATCTATTGATAAGTCCTAAAAATCATGACTATCTCTTAGATAAGGGTAGNTTGATTGTTATTANCTCTAGATTATTGGTATATCATCATAGATTCTTGCTTGTAGGCTTATTATCATAGGGTGTTGATACTTAATGAAAGAGTTTTGGTTTTTGGTACTTGAGGGAGGGAGTAAAGATCATGGAGCAAAATCGTATTTTAGTGATTGATGATGATAAGGAAATAGCGGATTTGGTTGAAATCCATTTGGTTAGTGAGGGGTACCAAGTATTTAAGGCCCATAATGCAATAGAAGGACGAAAGATTTTGGACAGCGAGGATATTAAACTTGTAATCTTGGATATTATGATGCCTGGAATGGATGGTTTAACACTTTGTAAAAGAATTCGTGAAAATAGTACCATTCCCATTATTATGTTGAGTGCCAAATCAACGGATCTGGATAAAATTATCGGTTTAGGAACAGGTGCCGACGATTATGTTACCAAACCCTTTAATCCCCTTGAGCTTACAGCAAGGGTGAAATCTCAGTTAAGAAGATATACAAAATTTAATCCCGGTTCCCATGAAGAGAAGCAGGAGAAGGAGATAGTCTTATCTCATCTATTAATGAATAAAGAAAACCATAGAGTATGTGCCTATGGAAAAGAAGTAAAATTAACACCAATTGAATTTAATATCCTTTATCTTTTAGCAAGTAATGTGGGGAAGGTGTTTTCCACAGACGAGATCTTTGAAAAGGTTTGGAATGAAAAGATCTACGAGGCTAATAATACGGTCATGGTACATATACGAAGAATCAGGGAAAAGATCGAAATGGATTCTAGAAATGCTCAAATCATAAAAACGGTATGGGGAGTGGGTTATAAGATTGAAGAATAATGTAATTAAAAGTTTTCGATTTGAAATTGTACTTTATAGCCTTTTAAGTCTTCTCTATACCTTGCTTTCCGTTGCGCTAGTACATATCGGAGCCTACCTTATATTCCGTTGGAAAGAAGAAGACCTAACAGAATTTTCAAAATCAGTGGTTTCTATGATTACCATAGTAGTGGGGATTGTCCTTTTTATCGTATATTTTTTGTTCTTAACAAAGAAGTTTGTAAATTATATTAAAGAGATCGCTGAGGGAATTAATCAGATATCTTTAGGGAATCTCGATTATCGAATTCAAATTAATAATGAAGATGAATTTGCCCTAATTGCAGATAAATTAAATCGGATGGCAGATGATATTAAAAAAATCATGGAGAATGAAAGGCGGAGTGAGCATGCTAAAAATGAGTTGATTACCAGTGTGGCTCACGATTTACGAACCCCCCTAACCTCCATTCTCGGCTATTTAGATTTGGTGTCAAGCAAGGAATTATCTGAAGAAATGCAAAAGAAGTACATTGCAATTGCATATAACAAATCCAAACGTCTAGAGAAACTAATTGAAGATTTGTTTACCTATACAAAGTTCAATTTTGGAGAAGTCAAAGCAGACTATAACCCGGTGGATATGGTTAAATTAATGAATCAATTATTGGATGAATTCTATCCCAGTTTTGCGGAAGCCGATATTGAATATGAGTTACGTTTCAAAGATGCCCATGCGGTGATCATTGCAGATGGGAACTTGCTAGCCAGAGCCTTTGCCAATTTGATTAGCAATGCTATTAAATATGGGAAAAAAGGAAAGAAAATCATCTTAGAATTAGAAAAAAATGAGGCAGGTGTCCTTATCAGCAGCACCAATTATGGCATGCTTATACCGGAAAAAGATCTGGAGCATATATTTGAACGATTTTATCGTGTGGAGGCTTCCAGATCCAGTGAAACCGGTGGAAGCGGTCTTGGTTTAGCCATAGCCCAGCGAATTATAAAATTGCATGGTGGTAATATTTATGCTAGAAGTGATGAAAGAGGCACGGTTTTTACCGTTGAATTATTCAATACTCCGAAAACTAATTAAGAATAATCTCACTGTCTCAATAAAGTTCTTAAGTAGATATTGTCTCCTTATACAAATTGAGCCATGGAAAATCTATGGACAAGTTAGTACATTCCGAAATGTACGGATAACACTTGCTAGATTTTTCCATGGCTTCAATTTGTGAAACTATGATAACGGAAGAAGAAAAAATATAGTCTTATTATAACATAAATTTTTCAGAAAGGTAGTGGATATTTAAAATTTAAAATACTGTTAACATTTAAGACAAAATATGGATAAAAATATAGTATCTAGTTATAAGCTATCACGCTGTTTCGCCAAAACATATCGACGATACCTATGTATCTAATTACTATAGTTATTAGCTACCTATATCTATATTCTCTAAGTTACAATATAATCTCTTATTTTCTTTGATATTTTTATTTTCTGATACATGGAAGCGTAGGTAATCTCATCAATTCCTTCTATATAATTTAAGATAAAGTTTTTGGTAAGTCCTTTCTCTTTTAGGAGTAAGGCTGCCTTATTGTAGGCAATTGCTGCTTCTTCCTCTGTTGAATAATATCCAATGATAAATTCACCTCTAATATTTATTTTTGCAAGATATATGGTCTTTCCTTTTTTATCTATCTTAGATACCCCTTGATAACGATTTATAATAATGATGTTTCCATAACGGTAATCATTGCAATCACCATTTGCAAATAAGTAGTCTCTTTTTAATACAGAATAGGGTTTAATTCCATAGCGTGAGGCAAGGCTAACCTGCATCCCGTAATCAGATACAAAGAGATGCCCTCCACGTTTTTGGATTTTATGATGAGCATAATAAAAAAGGTCATCAACATCAAATTTCAAAACGGTGTCCTTATCTATATAATATAGGAAGTAATTCTTTTTTAAGTAGATTGGAGTTTTAAAATAAATTTGATTATCTCGATAATTATTCAAGACAACCCATTTATCAAAAGATAGAATACAATCAGAGGGATATTGATCGATATCTTGTTTGCTATTGCTGTTTAAAAGTTTAGAAGCAAGGAGGTAGGCCTTGTGAGCATCGATTTCAGTATCGTAACTCCCAAGACTAATATGCTTTCCTAGATATGTAATAGAGGACCGGTAGTATTTTTCGCCGTCCTTTTTATATGCAAGATAAACACCGGTTAACATAGAAACACCCCTTTTTAATATAACAAAAACAAGTCCTATATGCAAGAATTCATAGCAGTATAAAATTACTAAAAATGCAATAAATAACAATGTCTTACAAAAATATAAACTTATGGTAGTGTTCTATACCTGTATGATACGTACTATTCCGGTAGAATATGTATAAGTACTAGGGGTGTGGCGTAAAATATTTAATATATAGTTAATAAATTGTTAAAAATAACCTGTCTTTTTTGCACAAAAGTACCCAAGAAAAATAATATTTAATTAGATTAAATCACTGAGAATGTAAAATATTGACTGTTATTGAATGGTTCTATCTAACGAAAGTGATGAAAAGTTATTGACACTAGAAAATCAGTTGCCTATAATGCAAAATAACGCGTAGGCGTACCATAAAAAGGAAAAATATTATAAAGTGAAAAGAGGAAAGATTTATGTCAAAAATAAATACGTTCCTTCAAAAGATGAAAATGCAAGAAAACCATCATGGTATTTACATGGTTATAGCTGCATATATTTTATCCTTTCTTATGCTGATTGTTGGATCTGATAGTTTTTATAATATCCATTCAAGAGCAGCAGGGGATGAAGATCATTCGGATGAAGTAACGCATGAATTAGAGGATGACATCCAAAGTTATAGTACTACGAATTACTCAGCGAAAGGGATGCAGATGAATTTGGTGAATCCCTATGGTATCGTAGATGATTTGAAGATTTCTGAGGTGACAGCAAGTAATCGTCAGGATGACAGTCTTGGGATGATGTCTGGTGATACCAATTGGTTGCTAGGCAATGCCATGAGTCAAGATGAATACTTGGATCTTATGGAACAAATTGCAGAACTGGAGGTTTCAGAGGAGGAAATAGAAACGACTAGTTCCAATACGGTGATCAAAGTAACCAAAGAGGAAAGAAAATTGTTAGAACAAATTGTGGCAGCGGAAGCAGAGGGAGAGGATATCATTGGTAAGATACTAATTGTAAATGTCATCTTGAATCGTATGGCTGATGATGAATTTCCTGACACAATCAAAGGGGTAATCTACCATAAAGTCGGTGGAGAATATCAATTTTCACCATTAGAGAGTGGCCGTTTTGGTAAAGTAAAAATTTCTGATGAAACAAAAGAAGCCGTTGATCGTGCTTTAGAAGGAGAAGATTATTCGGAAGGAGCGCTCTACTTTATGGCAAGAAAACGTGCTAAGAAAAGTAGTGCAAAGTGGTTCGATAATAACCTAACATGGCTTTTCAAACATGGAGGCCATGAATTTTACAAGGATGAATAGAAGAATTTGTATTGTGTCTATAAAATAGGCGTGTTATAATATCCACGACAAATACAATGTAAAGGGCTGTTTTAAAAATATCATTTAAAACAGCCTTAATATTATATGATAGCAAAGGGGAATGATCTTATGAGCCTGATGTACAAAAGTACTAGGAATTCAAGCAATAAAGTTTTAGCCTCTCAGGCAGTATTGCAAGGTTTATCAAACGAGGGTGGATTGTTTGTACCAGAAACAATACCGGTTCTAGATAAAACCATGGAGCAGCTTGCAGCTATGGATTATCGAGAAATAGCCTATGAAGTAATGAAACTTTTTCTAACCGATTATACCGAAGAAGAATTAAAAGATTGTATCAAGAAAGCATATGATAGCAAATTTGATACTGCTGAGATTGCACCTTTGAAAAAAGTTGGAGAAAGCTATTACCTGGAACTCTTCCACGGTGCAACCATCGCTTTCAAAGACATGGCACTTTCCATTCTGCCACATTTGCTTACAACTGCGGCTCGGAAAAACAATATTAAAGAAGAAATCGTGATCCTTACTGCGACATCTGGAGATACAGGAAAAGCAGCCCTTTCTGGTTTTGCCGATGTAGAAGGCACAAAAATCATTGTCTTTTATCCGAAATCAGGGGTTAGTAGGGTTCAGGAAAAGCAGATGGTAACTCAAAAGGGAGATAATACCTATGTAGTAGGTATTCATGGTAATTTTGATGATGCTCAAACTGGTGTTAAAAAGATGTTTAATGATCGGGAGCTAAATCAAAAGCT
>JGI24710J26742_10002084_pt1 | contig 17976 bp, 16 predicted proteins | sample BioPla2DNA2_FD_26742 | JGI IMG/M metagenome (IMG submission 26742) | reverse complement strand
AAATGATTTTCTTGCCTGAATATTAAATGCTGAAATGGCATTTTAAAAAACTCTCTTGTGAGAGTATTGGCAGGAGATGGGTTCATGCTTTTACCGTGATGTACTCCGGATAAAGTATTGACATGGTGTAAAAAACTTTTATACTTAAAAGTAGGGATTAATGTAAAAGTCTATATATTAAAATACGCATGAAAAAATTTATGCGAATAATAAAGGTGTTAATTATGAAAAAAATTATAATTGTTTTCTTAACTCTGTTTGTCTTACTTATTCCTTTTCCCATAGAAGTTGGGGCATCAAGTATTGCTAATCTTGGTTTTGTGGAAACTGATGTAATTTTGCAGCCTGACGGAAATGCCATTGTTTATTATACTGTCCGTTATAATCTGGTGCCGGGAAAGGCTATGATGGCGTTTACCATGTCGGGATTTGACCGCATAAGTCCTGTCTTTGACCGGGAGAATGCATGGGTTATTACTGATGACAACACATCTTATCCCATTGACATAGTTAATCTTGGCGGCGGTAAATACGATATTATCAATGCCGGCAAAAGGCGGTTGGGGGGCGATTACCTCACCTACAAATTCCGTTTTGCTGCCAACATGGCAGAGGCAGGTTATCTGGCGGAAACAACATCGGCTGACGGACGCAGGCTTATGGTGTTTAATTGGGCTCCTACCGAATGGGATGAACCCATGGAGCACTATACCGTTAGAATTAATTATCCTCTTGCTTTCCCGGCAGAATCGGGTACAAGAGAAGAGGTGGAGCAATTCTTGCTGGAAAATGATTTTTCGACGGAGCAGTGGATGAATGACAGATACCTTATTGACTACAGGGTGCAAATGCTGAATGAAACGCCCCGGGTTCAGGTGCAGCTTCACAGGGAGAATTTACCGGCAAGATACAGCTTTAAAATTCAACAGTACATTACGGAGGACATTTTTGATATAGATGGTGCAATAACAGACTATGATAAAGGGCAACACGAGGACGGATTGGAAGATGGACGGAATGATTGGCGGCCGCAGGATTTTGGAAATTCAAAAGGCAAATCTTCCGGCAGGACAGCTTTAGTCGTTGTTATGCTAGGTATTTTTGCAGTAACCGTTTTAGCTGTGGGGAAAAAACACCGTTCCATGGTGCAGGCTCAGGCTACTTTGGATGAGATTCAATGGGCAAGGGATGATTGGGAGCCGCCAAAGCTTGAGATAGCCTCGTTCCGAAAGGACGGCACCGTTGCCGAAGGATTGGATGCTGTTGAGATAGCTCTTTTGATAGGGATTCCTTACAAGAGGATTCTTTCGGTTATTCTCTCAAAACTTATAGATCAGGGATTTCTTGAGGAAATTTCCCGGGATCCCTTAAGGGTACGCCGTATTGATCATCCCGATCCCTCATCGGTTCTTAATGAATATGAGTTGATGATGTATGAAGCTGCCAGAGACGGGGAATTTGAAGAAAGGGAAATAGAGGGCGTTTTACAAAGACTGGTGGATAATGTGCAGAACAAGACTTGGGACTGTGACATAGAAGCCACCCGCAAATACTATAACGATAAGATTGCCGAAGCCCTTAAAAATAAAAATATCGATTTAAATAGGGAGAACCAAGAGGTATATAGTGATGAGTACTATGAGGACAGTTGGCCTTACTGGTATTATTATAGAAGTGGAATAAACCGCCATAGGTATAGGGATTACTATAACAGATATGAGGCATCGGTACCGGCTAATCCGGACAGACTGACCTTTAATTCGGTTTTGGATTCGAATAAAGGTACATTTGCCTGTCACTCAGCCTGTCATGATGCTTGTCATTCGGCATGTCATTCGGCCTGCCATGATGCTTGTCATTCGGCTTGCCACTCAGCCTGCCATTCTGCGTGTCACTCGGCTTGTGTAAGTGGAGGTGCCCGATGAATAAGCAAAGATTATCTTGGGTTGATGAATTTTTAACCCGAATAAAGCCTTATGTGTATATGCGGCTTAGTGACAATGTGTTGATTCGTATGCCCAATGAGGCGTTTAAGCTTAATAGTACCGGAGCACGTATTATTGATTATATTCTCAAGGGCGGCTCGGTGCATGATTTTATCAAGGTGCGTTCCGATTCTCCAGATACCGGGGAGCAATTGGAACGGTTTTTTACAGATTTTTTACGTGTATGGAATCGTGAAGTGTGTGAAAATTACACAACTACTGCGGTTCATAGGGTTGAATTCAGTACCGGCTATATTGAACTTCCTATACTTTCGGAAGTGGCAATTACTTATGCCTGCAATATAAAATGCCGTTTTTGTTATGCGGGATGTACCGAGAAAAAAAAGCACAAGGAGCTTGATACCGAAGGGTTTAAAAAGGTGCTCGACATTATCCGGCATGAGGCAGAGGTTCCGAGTGTGTCTTTTACGGGAGGGGAGCCCCTTTTAAACAAAGACCTTCCGGAGCTTATAAAATATGCCTCAAAAGTAAACGGTATGAGGGTTAATCTCATAACAAACGGAACATTGATTACTCCTAAGAAAGCCGAAGAGTTTGCCAAAGCAGGCCTTTCATCTGCACAGGTGAGCATTGAATCGCCCTATGCCTCCGTGCATGATTCCATTACCAAAGTACCGGGTTCCCATGAGGCTTCGGTAGCAGGGTTTAAAGCCTTAAAGGCAGCGGGAATTACGGTTCATCCTCATTTTACCGTTTGTAAATTGAACCGGGAATCGGCGGAGAAGTATCCTGAATTTTGTAAAGAGATGGGCTCCGACAGGTTTTCTGCTAATCTGGTTATACCTGCAGGGCGTGGAGATGACGATGATTTGACGGTTAGCTACAGTGATATAGGTGAAATCATATCGAAGCTACGAAAAAAAGCCTCAGAGACAGGCGTAAAATTTATGTGGTATTCGCCCACACCCTTATGCTTGTTTAATCCTATAGCAGCAGGGTTTGGGAATAAAGGATGCAGTGCCTGTGAAGGACTGCTTTCCGTTAATCCTGAAGGCAATGTACTGCCGTGCTCAAGCTGGTCAGAACCCATGGGAAACCTTCTGGAAGAAGGCTTTGAGGCGGTATGGTTTAATAAAAGGTCAAAAGGGATACGGAACAAGGAAGCGGCACCTGAAGAATGCAAGAGCTGTAAACATTTTGCGGTGTGTCAGGGGGCCTGTCCCTTATATTTTAATATACATGGATGTGGGGAACTCCACAGTGCATGGAAATCCTTCGGTCTATGTAAAGAAAGGAGTACAGTATGAATAACGGGATTCGTATACCGGGCTTTCCGCCTCCGGAAAAACAGGACAGCGTGAAATTTTATGTGTTAAAGAGTATTTCATATTCTACCAGAATGATTATATATTTGCTGTTTATTGCCTTTGGCTTTTTGATTCAGTACGTCATGATGAATGCCTGGCCCGGAGCTATCTTTTTAATATGTGCAACCGTTTTGAATCTGGTTCGGGGTTATGACAGCCGTGCACGGCTTAAGGCTTTTGAACCCGACACACAGTGGACGACGGTGGATATGAACCGCATTTATGAGATTGAAAAGCTGGATAACAAAACGAAAAAATGGGATCGGGACGCTCTGGATATAAGCAACGGCTTGGGAGTCCTTGTATTTGTACTTCTGATACTGGGTTTGTTTATATTATCATCGGTTTTGTCGGCCTTTTCCGGATTTGCTGAAGTAAGAAGTATTTTAATGACCGACACAATAATCCTTATATTACCCCTGTGGTTTAACGGAATACGGCGGATTCTCACGCAGAGTAATTTGCGTATAAAAATTGATATTATAAAAGGCATGGAAGAGTATTTTAGAACTGTCAAACTGGAAGGAGAGCATTTTAAACCTGCATTAATGCTCGCCCGGGATAAAACAGGCAAGAGTGTACCCAAAGATGCACGGTTTACTATTTCTTTTGACGGTATGCCGCCTGACTTTTACGGTATCCAGGCCCAGATAAATATAAATCTGGTGCAGGGTACAAGTTACCCTTATTTCTATTGTGTTATACCGGCTAAAAACGGGTTTGGGCTCAGGGAGCATCTCAATAAAATTCCTAGGGATAAAAATGTTATTATAGAATTTCAGCACGACGTACAGGCGGAGGTAATTGTTATTCGCCAGTATACAACACAGACATCGGGGTACCACACGAAAGCAAAGAGCTGCAGGCACATTCTTGCTGTAGCTATACATGCCGCAAGAATGATTCTTAAAGACAAATAGATTTTTATGTTCGGGTATTAGTTGGGAAAGGGATTGATTTTAATTATGAAAAAGGGACTTTTGTGCTTTGCTGTAATTTTTATTTTTGTGGTTTTGGGTCAAGCTGCATACGCACAGCCTGCTTTTATTTGGGAGAAAAATACTGAATTGCAGGCCGGTAATCTTTATGCCGTTTGTTTTGCAAATAATATGTTTGTTGCAGTGGGATATGATGGGGCAATAAAGATATCGAGTGATGGCGATAAGTGGACGGCAGTTGATTTTTATCTTAATTGTTACCTATATGATGTTACATATGCCGATGGCAGATTTATAGCTGCAGGTAGCGGAGGAACCGTTATAACTTCTAAGGATGGTGTAAATTGGACACAAATTGATATAGGGATCAAAGAGGATATTAGGAAAATACTTTGGAATGGAGAACGTTACTTGGCTATTACCGAAAGCAAAGTAATCGGTTCTCTGGATGGAGAAACATGGCAGGAACTGCCTGTCAATGTAGAAGAAAAAGACTCAATTGCATGTGGGAATAATAATTTTGTGATATTAAGAAGAAACGGCAAGATACTAACATCAACCGACGGACAGGAATGGGTGGAGAAATATTCATTGCCGGAAGGAGTTTTTTATGCAGTTACATATAATGAGAATAAGTTTGTTGCTATAGGAGAGTATACGAAAAAAATTATACCGGGTATTATAAACAGAAGGCAGTATGTATTAATGACCTCACAAGACGGAGACAATTGGCTTTTACAGGACATAGAAAACAGTGATGTTTTTAATGACATTCATCCGATTAAAGGCATTGCGTGGAGTGGAAAAAAATATGTTATTGTGGGTGGATTTAATGACTACATTATATTGTCGTCGGAAGACGGAAGTATATGGAATGAAATTAAGGTTGATGCTCCCATAAATGATGTTGCTTATGGCAATGGAATGTTTGTAGCTGTCGGTTCTGTTGGCGTTATTATGTCATCTAATGATGGCATACATTGGGTGAAAAGAGATAAAGCAGTAATGTTTGACTTTTGCAATATAATATGGCAAGACAACCGTTTTATAGCTGCTGGAAGTAATCGGGCACACATTTTCACGTCAGAGGATGGTAAGACATGGAATATCGAGAGGGTAGAAGCTGCAGGACTACTGAGTGCAATAGCCTGGAATGGTCAAAAGCACGTAATACAAGGTTCATGGGGAATAATACTTACATCTACAGATGGTGTGAACTGGGAATTGTATAATATGGGTGATAAGATCTGTTATTCAAGTATGGTGTGGGATGGTGAAAAATTTGTAGCTGTAGGAGATGAAGGACTTATTTCAACATCATCCGACGGTTTGCACTGGATTGAAAGGAATTCCGGTTTGGAAGACGACTTCTGGTCTATAGCATGGAATGGCGAATTATTTGTGGCAGTTGGCAGTTCGAACTTGGGTATGAATTCAAATAGAAGGATTATCCTCACTTCACCAGATGGGATTAATTGGACGAAGACATTACTTGAGATAGATCAAAAATCAGGATTCAACAGTGTTATATGGGGAGGGGGACAATTTGTGGCAGTTGGGGGATATGGCCTGGTTATGACTTCGCCCGATGGGATCAATTGGACAAGTAGAACAACAGGAATAACAAATTCTATTAACGATATAACGTGGATCGGCAATATGTATGTAGCAGCGGCTGATTTTGGAGTGATTCTTACCTCTCTGGATGGGATTAATTGGAGTATTGGTTTTGCCCCAACAGGTGTGTCTCTTACTTGCATAGAATGGAACGGCGAGCAATTGGTTGCGGTTGGTTATATAAGTACCATTCTGACAACTATACCGAAGGATGTAGTTAAAGTGAAGGTAAATGACAAACCCATAATATTTGATGTAGCACCGGTAATTTCTGAGGGAAGAACGCTGGTGCCCCTCAGGTATATTTTTGAAGCTTTGGGGGCAGAGGTAAAATGGGATGCTGCGACCAGGACGGTAACCGGAATAAAAGGCTCGGATGAGATTGTTTTAAATATAGACAGTAAAGATGCCGTTGTGAACGGTGAAACAAGAAAACTGGATGTACCGGCAACTATTTTAAACGGGAGAACGCTTGTACCTGCGAGGTTTATTTCAGAAAGCCTCGGTGCAGAAGTTTTATGGGACGGTGATTCCAAAACCGTCATTATCAAAACAGAATAGAGATACATGTCCGAATAATCCTATTATTGTTCTGGGTAAAATTATATACTTATAAAAAGAATAATATAAGCTATATGGCATAATACACCAATAACACCGAAAGGTGTACGTTAGTATAGTACTTATCGTTTTTTCGGTTGTAGAGTACGTTTACTTAAAAGTTGTTTTAAGTCAATCAAAAGCAAATATTACGAATTAGTACAAGAAATGGTTTATGGACAAGAATCGGATATGTTATAATCAAAAATGAGTCAATTTTAATCAAAGAGGTATAAATTTAATGAAAAGAGATGCAAAAAAACCATATAATCAATATGATAATGATTTATTATCATATTTCTCAAAAACTTATGAGTTAAATACAAGTGAGTTAATAAAAGAAGGGCTTCCTATCTGTGAAGATATAATGGAATATAAAAAAAGCTCTTCACATAAAAATTTGGAACCTGTGGGCTTTGAACTTCAAACAACAACGATTTGGTCTTTTCCGAAACGTGGGAACTGGGCGACACATAGTGGAGATTATAGGGGAAATTGGCCGCCGGAAGTACCAAGAAATATTATCTTAAGGTATTCAAAAGAAAATGAGCTAGTGCTCGATCCATTCGTGGGAAGTGGAACCACTATAATTGAAACAAAGCTCTTAAAACGTCAGGGTATTGGTATAGATATAAATAAAAATGCAATTGAGATATCAAAAAGAAATATTCAGTTTAAAAAAGTAGATGCTATCGAACCTATTTTATTATTAGGTAATGTACTAAAACTTAAAGACATAATTCAAGACAATTCTATTGATCTTGTATGCACCCACCCACCATATGCAAATATTATTAAATATAGCAACGATATACCTGATGATTTATCTCGACTTAATATTGACGAATTTTTAAGTAAAATGAATGAAGTATCAAAAGAATTATTCAGAGTTTTAAAACATAACAAGTACTGTGCAATTCTCATGGGAGATATCAGAAAAAACAACAATGTTATTCCATTAGGGTTTAATGTGATGCAAGCTTTTCAAAAAGTAGGTTTTATACTGAAAGAAATAGTAATTAAACAACAGCACAATTGCAAAATGAATGCATTTTGGAGTAAAAAAAGTGTAGAAAATAATTTTCTTCTACTAGCATATGAGTATCTATTTATATTCAGAAAACCCTGATAATACTTAATCTAAAGGAATAAAAAATGTTTTTGGTAGTATAAATAATTAATTATACTATTTCAAATCACTGCATAAGATTTTTTTTAAAGTTGAATTGTTTCCGCTACCTCTACAGGGTACACAATAACTTTGTGGTTCATCTGGATTATTTGAAGATATACGCTTTTCTGTAGTTCCAAAGCTATCAGGATAGTCATAGTAAACATGCTCTTTGCCATTCTCAGCAGAGCATTTAGGACAGGATTTGTACTTCTTGTTCTTACTTTCATGCCATTGGGAATGATTAAGTGGCTTTTCACATATTGTGCAGCATTTTGACTTCATTTTAACTCCTCCCTTAAAATAAAATACTTATCTACCTTTGTAGTTCCAAAATCCAATTAATCCATCCCGATACTGTAGATGCTCTCCTTTCGTATGTACTGTCTGCTTCGACTTTATATAAGTTAGAATTTTTCATAATATTAACAATTTCATTTCTAGGAGGCATCTCACCATATTCCAGGTGTTTCTCCAAAGTCTTTTTAAAAACACTATGCCTTAATATTAGTTCAACAAATTTTAATTGCCGAGCTTTATATTTTAATGCTAATATTCTTCTTCCTTCCTCTGTTAGAGAAAAAACAGGAATTCTATTTTCACTCACTTTTTCTTTATGAATTAATCCTAGGTATCTTCCGGCATCTGTATAATAATTTGTTTGCCTTGGGTCAAAAGCGTAATTTAATGTTATTTCATCTCTGGTCATTTCATTTTCTGCGAGCAATTCACATAAGTTTATGACCCTTTTAAAACTATCTGCTTGGGGAAAGGGAATTTCAGGCTCAAGAATATCATTTACTCGGCTTAAAACATCTAAGATATCTTCTAAATCTATTTCAACGGCTTCAACACTATAATTTCTATGTTTAACCAGAACAAGTGAATTATAATTGCGTGGCTCCTGAAATTCATACTCATATAAGCTGAAAATTCCATTTGAATATACTAAATATACAGGTCTTACTGTTTTGGTTATTTTTTTTGACCATAATCTATAAGGATAATAGAGTTGCCTTATAAGAAAATCATCAGACAAAAAATTTTTTGCTTCGATAATCGATAAACTTTTGGAACCTTCAAACCCGGCATCCACCTCAATTTGAGAATTAGCTACATCTACTGAAACATAAGAACTTGTTGCTGTATTTCTTATTTGGAAAGAAAATGTTTCCGAACTCATTCTACCGCTAATCGTTGGGAGAAGTTCCCGATCTTGCAAAAAATCACTGAATATACCCGATACATACGCACAATTAATTGCGATTGACTCACTTGTTATATTTTCATAATCGATACTTTCAATATAGTCAGGAAATGAAACTTTATATATCTGAGGATCCAGTTGATGAAAATCTTTATATGCTTCAAACTTAGAAATAACATAGGCACCCCTTGATATCGGCAAAATAGCCAAATTATTGTCAGAGAATAATTTAGGCAAGTTAACTTTGTGATCAAATTTAGTCATTAATCTTGCTTCTCTAAATTCGTTAATCTGAGTTGATGTTATTTCGAAATATCCATTGTCATCAATGGTTTTAAGTATATTGAATTTATCAAATAATTTACTCCAAGCCCTGTCGTTTTTTGTTAATTCGCTTGTGCTACTCATAATTTCTCACCAACACCTCGTCAATTTCTCCCCTTTTATCAGGATTTGAATTAATACTTCTTTTAGCTTGTATTGTTTCGATTTTATAATCCTTATAAAGCTCAGTAATAAATTCCGTTGATGAATTTGACAAGAGGAATTTTGCACCTTTTTCATTTAGTTTATCACAAATAGCTTTTAATCTGATTTGCTCGCTTCTATCAAAACCACCTCTGTCATATCCAGTAAAACTCGCCGTGTCCGATACGGGGTCATAAGGAGGATCAAGGTATACAAAGGAGCCCTTTCCGGCTCGTTTTAATGCTTCTTCAAAATCGGTACAAAAAAAGGTTAAGTTTGCTTTGTTAAAATACGTACTCACAGCCTTAAGGGTTATTTCATTAACGATATTCGGATTCTTATAATTGCCAAAAGGTGTATTGAACTGACCGGCTCTGTTTACCCTGAACAGTCCATTATAGCAAGTTTTATTAAGATAAATAATTCTTGATGCCCTTTGAACAGGTGTTAATCTGCTATATTTTTCTTTGTCTCTATCAAGTTCCCTGATTTCGTAAAAAGAATTTTTATCGTTTTTATATTTTTTTAATTCATTAATTAAAGCATCAACATTGTCTTTTATAATTTGGTATAAATTCATTAGTTCTTTGTTTATATCATTTATAACTGCCCTATTAGGTTGTAGATCAAAGAGAACAGCTCCACCACCAACAAAGGGTTCGTAATAAGTGTTAAACTCCAAAGGCAAAAATCTTCTTATCTCTGATAGTAATTGGCGTTTCCCTCCAGCCCATTTTAAAAATGGCTTTACGAGCATATTTTTTTTCATTTGTAAAGCCTCCCTGCTATAGCTTTTCTTTATTTAATCCCGGTTTTAATACACAAATCTATTATATTCAAAAATAATAAAAAAATCAACAAAAACGAACGTATGTTTTGAATTGAAAAGTTTTTATAAGCAACATGACGGTGCCGAATGAAATAGTTTTCAGATGCTGTAGGAAGTTTTCCGGACTCATGACATTTTCAAGTAGTAACCATCTTTTTTGGTTCAATTAATAAATTTAATATGCCTTCAGGCATCTATTTTCTTCACATTTATTTAATGCACCCCGTATCGACTGTTGAGTTAAAAAAGCGGTTGATGTATAATAGTTTTAGAATAAATAATAAGTGAGGTTATGATGAAACAAGATATATTCGAAAAACCCAAGCATATGACAAACATAGGGGGACAGGCTCTTATTGAGGGACTTATGATGATAGGACCCAGAAATGCGGCCATAGCAATAAGAAAGCCTGACGGTGAGATAATAGTTGAAAAAAGGCCTCTGCCTAAGAAAGGCAAATTTTCAAAGCTCCCGATAATCAGGGGCTTTGTTGGTATTTTTAAACAGATGGTTTTGGGAATTCAAGCATTGATGTTTTCTGCGGAGTTTGTTGATTTAGAGGATGAGGCGGAGGAAGATAAGAAGCCTTCAAAGTTTGAAGGTTTCCTTGACAGGGTTTTTGGTGATAAGCTTCAGACGGTACTGATTTATATATCTGTAGTGTTTTCGCTCCTGTTCAGTGTTGGACTTTTTATGGTGCTTCCCAATGCAATTGCTTGGCTTTTGCCCATTGACGAGACCACACCCATGGGTTCAATTTTATACAATGTAGTAGAAGGGGCAATCCGGGTTGCATTGTTTATACTGTATCTTTCCCTTACTTCGATGTTAAAGGATATTAAGAGGGTTTGGCAGTACCATGGCTCGGAGCATAAGACAATACACTGCTATGAGAATGAAGAAGAGCTCACCGTAGAAAATGTAAAAAAATATTCTACAAGGCATCCACGTTGTGGAACGTCTTTCTTATTTACGGTAATGATAGTAAGTATAATGGTATTCTCATTGGTGGGACAGCACGGTTTGTGGATAAATATACTGTTGAGAATAATACTCATTCCTCTTGTGGCAGGAGTGTCTTATGAGATTATAAAAATTGCCGGTAAGAGCCAGTCTAAAATTGCCCGGATTATTAACGCACCGGGATTGTTGTTCCAGGGATTTACGACCCGGGAGCCGGATGACAGCCAGATTGAAGTAGCTATTGAGGCTATGAAGAATGTACTGGTGGAAAATAAAGAGGAAGACAAGTGGTAATAAAGGTGGTAGCATGATATTAAAGGATGCCCTTTTAAAGGGAATGCAACAGCTTAAGATGGCAAATATTGATGCCCCGGCATTTGAGGTCGGGGTAATATTATGCCATATATTAAAGGTAGATCGTAGTTTCCTGTACTCTCATGATGACTACAATATGACGGATGAGGAGTACAGGTGCTTTGATGCTTTTATCGGCGAGAGAGCCAAGGGAAAGCCCCTTCAGTATATAACGGGTCACCAGGAGTTTATGGGTCTTGACTTTGTTGTTTCTCCGGATGTGCTCATACCGAGGCAGGACACGGAGACCCTTGTTGAGACTGTGTTGAATTATGTGGAGGATACGGAAAGTAAAAAAACAGAAATACTGGATATAGGGACAGGCTCCGGGTGTATAGCGATAAGCCTTGCTGCTTATATCAAGAACTGCAGGGTTGTCGCTTGCGATGTTTCAGAAAAAGCCCTTAATGTGGCAAGGACAAATGCCCAAAGATGCGGTGTAGAGAATCGTGTGGATTTCATATGCGGTGACATTCTTCAAGGACTGGATAAGATTTTGTGTCAAAGTACCTTTATGAAGGATAAAAAGGAGCATGACTTTGAGGTTTTTGACTTTATTGTTTCCAATCCGCCGTACATACCTGCATGGGAAATACAAACCCTTCATAAGCAGGTTAAGAACCATGAGCCGGGTCTTGCATTGAATGGGGGAGAGGACGGTCTTGATTTTTATAGAAAAATAACCGCAGAAGCAGTACGGTTTTTGAAGCCCCATTCTCTATTGGCGTTTGAAGTGGGTTACAATCAGGCGAAGGATGTTTCGAGGCTTATGGAGGATGGCTATAGAGATATACGGGTTGTAAAAGATTTGTCTGGCATAGACCGGGTTGTTATGGGCTTTAAAAAGTAGAGAAAAAACACAAGATTGTATACAAAAGACATGTCTGATTTCTGAAATGCTTTAATGACAAGGGCTTGACAATTAATTAACAATAAAAAATTTTTAGCATCAGATATTAATATCATTTTTTAAAAAGGACTAGAATAAATAAGCAATAGAGACATATTTAATAAAAATGGCTGTTTGACTTACAGCAAATAAGTAAATATAATTATTATGGCTAGAGGGGGTTATGCTAATAACCACTGCATATTAAAACTATTGATATATTAAATCGAATGATATATTAAATCGAATACAAAGAAATAGAATGTTCATTCTATTTCATACAAATATTCACATGAAATGGTGTGATTTGCAGTCTTTTTAGCATGTTATTAAAACATTCTTTGTGGTACTATTGTAATATCTTTAAAAGAATTGATTTCTAGCGAAATTAAAGGGTTTCCATGAAACATTGCATTGTGCTAAAAAACACTGACATTAAAAGATAAGTGGTTATTATATAAAATTTTACTTGAATGGGGTCGTATAAATGTTTGTTAAAAGATTTTTTAAAGGTGGTGCAAATGTACCTCACTACAAAAACACTGCCAACTGTGAGACCGTTAAAATGGGAGTTCCGGAAAAGGTAACAATTCCAATGATTCAACATATCGGGGCACCGTGCGAGCCTTGTGTAAAAAAGGGAGACACCGTAAAGGTGGGGCAGATTATTGGAGATTCCGAGAAATTTATCTCGGCACCCATTCATTCGAGTGTTTCAGGGACAGTGATTGGAGTGGCACCAATGCTTCATGCTGGAGGCTTTTATGTTACGGCAGTGGAAATTAAAACCGATGGAAAACAGGAGATATATGAGGGAATCAAGCCGCCGAAGTATTCAAATAGCAAGGAGTTTATTGAAGCAATAAGGCAATCCGGTCTCGTAGGGCTGGGAGGTGCGGGGTTCCCGGCTCATGTCAAGCTTTCTCCGCCTCCGGATAAAAAGGTTGATACTCTTATCATAAATGGTGCCGAATGCGAGCCGTTTATCACATCTGATTATAGGGAGATCATCGAGAACTCATGGAACGTCATCAGTGGCATAAATATAATCATGGAAATTCTAAATATTAATAATGTCATTATTGGTATCGAAGACAACAAACCCGAGGCAATAGAGGTGATGGAACGTATTGACAAGTCCAGCGACAAAATAAGTGTGGTTAAGCTCAAGTCGCGGTATCCCCAGGGTGCGGAAAAAATGCTTATATACGCCACAACAAGGAGAAAGGTTCCTGCAGGGAAGCTTCCCTCCGATGTGGGGGTTCTTGTCATGAATGTAAACAGTATTTCCTTTATTTCCGAGTATGTAAAAACCGGGATGCCCTTAATAAAGAAAAGGGTTACGGTGGATGGTTCGGCGGTTAAAAATCCCGGGAATGTGGAGGTTTTGATAGGTACCCCGATTCTTGAGGTTTTCGATTTTTGTGGTGGGTTTAGCACTCCTCCTAAAAAGGTTTTGATGGGGGGACCCATGATGGGAATAGCCCAGTTTTCGATGGACTTACCGGTGGTTAAGCATACCAATGCTTTGCTGGCTTTTGACGATAAAGGCTCCAAATTACCTGAGTCCGGAGCATGTATAAGGTGTGGAAGATGTGTTTGGGCATGTCCTATGAATCTGTTGCCTTTATGCCTTCATAATAATGCCTTAAAGGAAAACATAGATGAGCTCAACAAGTACCATGTCAGCGATTGCATTGAATGCGGGAGCTGTTCTTATGTATGTCCTGCAAAGATTAACCTTGTGCAGTCTTTAAGACTTGGCAAGGCAATGGTAAAACAGGCAGCAGCAGCGAAAGGAGGGAAATAATTTGGAAGATAGAATGGTGGTTTCATCCTCGCCCCATATAAGAGATAAAGCAAACACCCAAAGGATAATGATAGATGTGGTTATAGCCCTTCTTCCTGCGGTTTTTGCCGGAGTATACTTTTTTGGAGCAAGGGTTTTGCTTGTGGTTATGGTGAGCATTTTGTCCTGTGTGGTATCGGAGTTTTTATCCCGCCGGGCGATGAAAAGAAATAATACAATTTCAGATTTTAGTGCCGTGGTGACAGGTTTGCTTTTGGCATTGAATCTTCCTCCGACCATTCCCCTCTGGGTGGCTGCAGTGGGCAGTGTTATAGCCATAGTGATAATAAAGCAGCTGTTTGGCGGGCTGGGACAGAATTTTGTTAATCCCGCAATGGGAGCCAGAATTATTTTGATGATTTCATATCCGGGATTTATGACCAATTGGGCAAAACCCGGTATAGATGCGGTTTCTGCAGCAACATCCGGTGTGGATGCGATTTCTACGGCAACACCCCTTGGATTGCTTAAAGAGGGGGCTTTGACAGCGGATTTGCCGTCATATGCGGATCTTTTCTGGGGTAATGTATTGGGCTGTATAGGGGAGACCTCTGCGGCAGCCCTTTTGATAGGTGCGGTATATCTTTTTGCAAGAAGGATTATTAGTCCGGAAATACCTTTGGCATTCATTGGAACTACGGCTTTGTTCACTTGGATTTTTGGAGGTACCACTCCTTTTACCGGGGACTTTTTGTTCCATATACTAGCCGGAGGCTTGCTTTTAGGGGCTATTTATATGGCAACAGACTATGCAACTTCTCCAATGACCGTAAAAGGGCGGATTATTATGGGGATAGGCTGTGGACTACTTACGGGAGTTATAAGATTGTTTACCAACTACGCAGAAGGGGTATCCTTTGCAATAATTCTTATGAACATCATGGTGCCCCTCATTGACAGATATACCATACCGAAGAGCTTTGGAGGTGAAAAAGCCGTTGCGTGATATAGTTAAACCTACAGTGGTGTTATTTTTGATATGTACTGTCATTACCTTTGCCCTTGCCTTTACCAATGCAATGACTGCTGGCAAAATAGATGAGATGATAAGGCTCGAACAGGACAATGCCAGAAGGAAGGTGTTGAGCTTGGCCGACAGCTTTGAAGAAATAGAGGGGCTTGAGGAAATAGTAAGCAGGAATGCTGAACTTGATATTGTAAAAAAAGCCTATAAAGGGGTAAAGGGTCAGGAAACAATCGGTAACGTGTTTTTGGTGGAAAGTAAGGGATATGGCGGTTCCATTACAATAACGGTGGGTATAGATACTGAGGGTAAAATAACCGGAGTCGAGATAGGAGATAACAACGAAACTCCCGGTTTAGGAACCAAGGCTAAGGATGAACCCTTTATATCCCAGTTTGTGGGCATTATACCCGAAGAACCGTTAACGGTTGTAAAAAGAAATAAGACAAAAAGTGAGGAGATAGATGCGATAAGCAGTGCAACCATAACGTCAAGAGCCGTAACAAAAGCGGTTCAGGCAGCTGTGGATATTAATGCTGAGCTTATGAAACGAGGGGGGAATTCCTGAAGTGAGTGCGGTTAAAGATGGTTTTAAGAATCTGACAAGGGGAATAATGAAGGAAAATCCGGTGTTCAGGCTTGTGCTTGGGACTTGTCCCACACTGGCGGTAACTACATCCGCAGAAAACGGAATTGGAATGGGAATAGCTGCTACAGTTGTGCTTATAGGGTCAAATGCTGTAATTTCACTTCTTAGGAAAGTGATTCCGGACAAAGTAAGGATTCCTGCCTATATCACAATTATTGCGGGCTTTGTGACCATAGTGCAGATGCTTTTGAAGGCGTACTTGCCTGCAATTGACAAGCAGCTTGGTATATATATTCCCCTTATAGTTGTAAACTGTATAATACTTGCCCGGGCTGAGATGTTTGCCAGCAAAAACGGTGTGTTTATGTCTATACTGGATGCCATTGGCATGGGGATTGGTTTCACCTTGGCATTGCTTACCTTGGGCACGATAAGGGAAGTACTGGGTAATGGAACCTGGTTTGGAATGGATATTACAGGAGGGGTTTTTGAACCTGTATTGATAATGATACTGCCGCCTGGAGGGTTCCTTGCCTTTGGATTTGTGTTGGGAGCGATAAACAAGTTTACGGCGTTAAAGGTTGAACATAAGGGTTGTGCATCATGCCCAATGCCTTGCGGGGCTTCAGGCAGTGGAGAGGAGGTTCAACAGTGATGGATGGTTATAAATTGATGGTTATAGTTATTGGTGCACTTTTAGTTAAGAATTTTGTCCTGTCGCAGTTTTTAGGGATATGTCCCTTCCTCGGGGTGTCTAAAAAGCTTTCAACAGCCCTGGGAATGGGTGGGGCGGTTATATTTGTCATGACCATAGCCTCGGGTGTGACACGTCTGGTGTATGATTATTTACTTGTCCCCTTTGGGTTGCAATATCTCGATACTATAGCATTCATCCTTGTTATAGCTGCTCTTGTACAATTGGTTGAAGTGGTTTTAAAAAGATTTGTGCCCCCTCTTTACAGGGCTTTGGGTATTTATCTTCCCCTTATCACGACAAACTGTGCCGTATTGGGGGTTGCTCTTTTAAATATTAAAGAGGGGTATAATTTATTAGAATCTATGGTTTACGGGTTTAGTGGAGGTCTGGGATTTACTCTGGCACTGGTTTTGTTTGCAGGGGTTAGAGAACGGATGGAATATTGTGATATACCAAAGTCTTTTGAAGGACTTCCTATAGCATTGATTGCTGCAGCTTTGGTTTCATTATCCTTTTTCGGTTTCCAAGGGCTAATGGGAATATAAGGCTGATTTCGAACTAATGGGCTGGATGCCTATTGGTTTTTGTTCAATCTTTAAGAGGGGTTGTTGAGATATGCTTAATAATTTGATAATACCGACATCAATTGTTGGAGGAATGGGTTTACTTCTGGGATTGGGTCTTTCCGTTGCTTCAAAGATGTTTGAGGTTAAGGTGGATGAACGAATTGCAAAGGTAAGGGATGTTTTGCCGGGGGCAAATTGCGGTGCCTGTGGTCAAAGCGGATGTGATGCCTTTGCAGAGAGTGTTGTTAATAAAGAGAGCAGTATAAATGGCTGTCCTGTCGGAGGACAGGAGGTTGCGGACAAAATTGGGGAAATACTGGGCATAAAAGCCGAAGCTGTGGTGGAAAAAACCGCAAGGGTCATGTGTGCCGGTACTTATGAGACGTGTAAGGTAAAGTTTGATTATTCCGGAGTAGAGGACTGTGCGGCGGCGGCGGCTCTTTTCGCAGGGCCTTCGGCATGTTCTTATGGCTGCGTTGGTCTTGGAAATTGTGTAAAGGCCTGTGCTTTTGATGCAATAGTGGTGGAAAACGGGCTTGCCCAGGTTATAGAGGCAAAGTGCAAGGCATGCGGGAAGTGTATTGAGGCATGTCCTAAGAACATAATTGAAATGGTTCCTAAAAAAAGTACGTATACCGTTACATGCTCGAGCATGGATAAGGGTGCGGTGGTCAGGAAAAATTGCACTGTCGGTTGTATAGGCTGTGGAAAATGTTCAAAAGTGTGCCCGGTGGATGCTATAACGATTAACGGTACATTGGCTAAGATTAATGCCGATGTATGTATCAACTGCGGTGAGTGTGCGGCCGTCTGCCCCACCGGAGCTATATGATGGCAGACACAGGGGATGGCACAGGAGGACACAGGGGGACGGTTCTTCCGTGTCATATGACACGGAAGAACCGTCCCCCTGTGGTCCTTGTGCGATCCCCTGTCCAAGGAATGGTTTGTTTTATGAATA
>JGI24710J26742_10002074_pt1 | contig 18010 bp, 18 predicted proteins | sample BioPla2DNA2_FD_26742 | JGI IMG/M metagenome (IMG submission 26742) | reverse complement strand
TAATTTTTACCTATCAATGCAGAAATAAAAAATAAAATACTAGATACAAAATAAAGTATTGCAGTCAATTTATTCTTGTTTCTCATAGTTCTACTCACCTCCTTTTTGTTGCACATTATTCTACGAATACGCAACTAATTATCATCTTAAGTATAATTATACTAAATAATTGTAAATTATTAAAGAACCAAAATCTTTACTTCTCATGCACTGCTTACAACAATTAAATCCTAATTACTCTAAGCAATGCACGAAATATATTTAGTTAAAGTTCCTGAAACCCTTGATTTAATAACACAAACTGCACCCATCACTATTATGACACGTTCCCCAGTAGCTGCAACTACAAGTCCTTTATCTGCACCCTCTGCTCTAAGTTTTTTTAATTCATACAAAGCTTTGGTCTTTTCCAATTCTTTGAGTATCTTTTTAGCTCCTTATCATCTACTATAATAGAATGATTTAAAAACAAGTCTTCAAATACACTCTTGAAGTGCATAAAGTCTTCTTTATTTCTAGCTTTATCTACTCTATAATTCCATTCTATGCCATCAGTAAGAGCAGACCTAGACATGTTAGAAGAACCAACAAACAACTCACCTTCATCACCGTATTCAAAGATATATGCCTTAGGATGAAAGGATTTCTCAGGCTTGTTATAAAACCTTAAGTCTACAGAGTCACACATGATATCTCTCAACTTATACAAAGCGTGAGGCTGAGTTATATTTAAATAGTTACCTGTTAATATTCTTACTGGAATTTTTCTATTAACAACATCTCTTAACTCCTCTTCCAAAAGTCTTACACCGGACTCCATTAAGAAAGCAACAACTATATCTATCTTTGTTGCCTTTTTAAAGGCTTCCTGAAGCTTCGGCAAAAGGTAGTCCTTATCACCGGTTATGCAATTCTTATTGTATTCGATTTCTTTTTCCTGAACTGAATCAATTGCTACAACTTCATAAACATCATTTTTCTTATATACCATCCTGATATTCACTCCTGATTCTTCAGAAACTAAAGTTTCATTTTCAAGGCAAAAACATATGCCCCTTCTTACATTATATCAAAGTATATCACTTTTTCCCATATACCTGTAAATACTTGTAGAAATTCCAAGGAGGCTAAAATTCATCCTCTAAGCTAACCAGTCAGTTACTTAACTCTATCTTCCTAAGGACAAAAAATATGTATCAGTATTTCCAAAGTGGCTTTTCCCCAAAAGTAACTCCTTGTCGCATTTAACAATCTTTCAAGACAAACTTATTTACCTAACAACTAAAATAGTTAAAATTTAACATAATTACACTTGCAATTACATTTTNTTCCATATATAATATATATTAGATATTATTTCAAATGGTTAAAGGGTGATTAGTTATGAAAAAATATAATAGAAAACCAAAAGGTAAGGTAATTAAGCTGATAGTTAATGAAGAAGAAGAAACTGTTATAAAAAATAAGGCAGCTTTGTTGGGTATGGATGTAAATGACTATATACTAGATTGCTGTATTTTTAATTGGGCCATTTCGGACTATATGAATAACCGTTACGGCCACTCCTCTGTAGAACAAGAGGAAGTTAAATCATAATTAACTTGTTAAAGTTGAGTTTGCTAAACTTATTTTCCACATGGCCAANGATATGAATAACATTAATTTGCATAATATTTTTTTGATTTCAATAGATCTTTCCTAGTTTCATAAAATTTTTACTAAAGAAAAAGGAGCATACCTAGATTTATATAAAATAAATCCATGTATGCTCCTTATCTCGTTTTGAAATATTTAATTAAGATGAAAATGATATTCTCATTGCTATCTATAGTGAATNTACTTTATTTTGCTTTTCCTACACCGAATATAAAGTTTACTACAAAACTATTCTTATAATTCTTTAACTNTCTCAATTTTTCCTATTATAAACTTATTAAAGTTTTCTAGCTCCTCTGCGGTAATCCATAGTTCTTGCTGATAACTTTTACCTACGGTTTGAACTTCAAATTGTGATATATATGAATCATCAACCTCGAACTTTAGGACCTAACCTTTATATTGAGAATTCACATCCTTTGTATTCCACTTTTGNGCTATTTCCTCGGCATATTTTTCATTGAGAATCGGATAAAAAATAAGTTGTTGCGGTAATCTTGCTGGAAATGCAGTATAATTGGTCTTTTCTATCAAATCTAATTAGGCNCTTCCAACGGGTCGAAATAATATCATAGAATCATCTCCAAAATTATTTACTAATGTTTAAAATAAACTATCACGTTTATAATCTGTATAATCTGAACCCAGCCTTTCGTATAATTCCTTTCCCTTTAATTTTTTATCTATAATAGCTTTTAATTCTGCATCTGTGACACCAATGAGTTCTACAAACTGCNGCTTCCCATTTGGACTTTCAATTTCTCCAAGGCTATCTAACTGGGTAATNAATCCCGTAATTAATGACTTTCCAGCTGGATCCATGCCAGTAGTCTTTCCTGTATATATGTATTCATCTGGTCGAAAAATCTCACCATTATTAAAAGTTAATCTGGCTATTGCTTGCAAAATTCCACACATTCCCCTAATGGAGGNTTCTTCATCATCCAGTCCGTCCTTTTTCAGCTTTACAGTTAATTCAAATCCAAAGCCACTATATTCTTTATTTTCANTTTCTTTCTCATAAATTTCCGACAAACCGAATGTAACAAAGTGATAGTAATCTCCACCATCATAAATGNTTATGCCATCTAAAGGATCATTACCTCCAAACCTCCATGAGATAATCGTTCCATAATGTTTAGGATTAGTCTGTCCAGGATACATCTTTAAACATGCAGCCTCAATAGCCTTCCAGCCATCCATTACTACATCATCTGTCTTAGACTTTTCCTTTTCTTCTTTTTTCTAAACCTGTCCAAGAAACCCATCTTTATCTCCCTCTTCTGATTATTTACCTGCAAAATCAAATCCACTGCATAAATGTAATCTCATAACATCTATTACATGGGACTTTGCTGTAAATTCCATATCAACTTCTTTAATCTTTTTATACCCTAACCGTGACCAAAAACTAATGGCCTTATAGTTATCCTGCATCACCCCTAGTCTAAAGGTCTTTGCTCCTAAATTGATCGCCCATTCAATCAAGGCTTTATGTACCATAGCTCCTAGTCCATTACATCTTTCATCTGCTTTTAAAAGCATTAATCCAATTATCCACTCCCCATCAGTTGGAAAATCCCTTACAATGTCAACTATACCAGCCAAGTCATTATCAGATCTATATACTCCTAAAACATATTTATCTTCATAATTTTTATTTGGTGGCAGTGCTCTGAATATGTCATTTACAGTTCCATAGAGGGTAACACTCCGTCTTGCAATATAAAATAATCGGAACACTTAAAAATCACTTTACTACAATCAGATCCCCATCGCAAAATCCGCTAGTTATATGTTCCACTTTCAAGATTTGTAAGTCTTTCAATTCAGAAATTAACTCTTTCAAAATAATTGCCATTTTCTCCAGCACAAATTCCCATTCATATGTATCATCAATACCGAGGTGGGGACAGCATCTTTCCTTTGGTACAAAATCTTCATCACACGCCCAATCGTCGTCTTCTGCATCATAATTTGCTGAACCTATCATTTCGATACCATAAGGTTCATATAATCCAAAATTTAAAGCAAGGATATTTTCAGGTAAGATTTCATTTTCATTCATTCTTTTAATCCATGCTCTAATTATATTTTTCACAGATTCCTTATCCATAATTAATCCCTCCAATTGAAATTTGGATAAGCATTTCTGGTACAGAAATTAGCCTTCCATTTATAATTGCTCGTAATGGTACATTTTCTGCCATTAAGTCATGCCAGTAGTCACTAATAATTCTCTTTTCTATCTAAGTTAATTGTTTTTCAAAAGGTAAGAATTTATAAATTTCGCCCACTTCAACTTCTCCCCAGTGACTATACTCTACTATTTCATTCTCATATATTGGCATATATTTAGGTAAAGAAAGAACACTTATATTACAGTCAATATTTCTTAATATATAGCAAACAAAGTAAAATCCACAGGTTGAATAAGGAGCGTCACTTTTCCATATTCTTATGGGCATACCATCCTTTGCTGCAGACAAGAGTTTCTCCATATCTTTTCGTTGATTTTGGAAAAACTGCTTTTGCTCCTTACTATCAATATCAAATCGTTCCCACACTTTGCGGAATACATTTTGTCGTTCCATTCCATCAATGGTACCTGAAATATCACCAATATCAAGGAAAAAGCCTATATTAACAACATCTTGAAAATTCCACTTCATTAGCATTTAATTTATTCATTCTAATACGTCCCTCTTTTTACTAGATTAAATTTATTTTATAACAAATTTTATATAGGCCATATTATACAATTCCATCTATGCTTAGATAATTATACCACATTCAAATGAAGAAGTTTTCCATTACAGAATTATCAAGACAATTACCTTCGTGGATAGCCGTAGTCTTTGTTAAGTTCTTCTAAAACACTATTTATTTTTAAATATTCAATTTCATTTTCAATATTAATATTTCTTATATATTCAATATCATTACTAACATTCCTCTTAATAACAATGTTTAATTTAAAAAACTGGTATATTTATTCACCATTTACCATATATAATCAACAGCCATTAATTAAAGAAGGGACTCAATAGATTATATATAAGGAAGGTTGTAGATACTATGTCCATATTAGAAGATTATTCATTAAAATCTACAGTTCACTGCTACAAAACTATCCATGCTGAGCTTAGGGACTTTAAGAGGAAGTTTCCTATGCCATTTCTTCGTGGTTTGGTCAACAAGAGCTATGTAGCTGTGACTGTGGTAAAATTACTTATAGGCAGGAGACAAGAAAAGCATATTACTCTTATGTGTTAAATAATATAAGTGAAATGACGGAAGAGAAAAAATATATTCGATTATCTGGTGACTTTTTAAAGTATACTGTGGAACATTCCTTTATTAATCTGCCTGGTTATGGCACACCGGAAACTGTATCCACCGTTGACATTCCCAAGACTTTTGTGGATATGGAAGAACTTATAGACCTTATAAAGAAAATATTGGACTGTAACTATTAAAAAACACCTCTAGCCTCGGTATAATCCCTTTACCGTTGCTAAAGGTGTTTCTTAATATCTATGGCATCATTTAATGGTATCATTCTTCCTATGCTGATCCCACACATATCCATATGCCTTAACTCCATTTTCTTCTCGTTCCAAGTAGACTCCTTGTATTTCTGGTTCGAAGCCTGGAAATTGGTTAATGCCTTCTTCTAGGATAAGGAAGTATCTTTGTGCTACCTGGTTCCACCTCTCTCCTGGTACTACGCAGAAGATTCCAGGTGGATATGGTAGCGCCCCTTCTAGGGCTATTTCTCCTACTATATCCCTAAGGCCTACCAACCTTGCATTATTTCGCACCAGTTCCCAGTTGGCTTCTTGAGGGTGCATAACTCTTTCCGGGAAATGAGCTTCCCTAAATAGCTTCTTCTGATAGTCTTTTGCCTGGTTTTTCTTATAGAAGTCATGCAACTCCTGGCAAAGCCTTCTAATGCTATAGTCTTTGTATCTATCTATGTGGTTTTCATAAACACTAGGCAAAACTTCCTTCAGTGGTGCATTCTTCTTAATAAGTTCTTCAAACTTTACTAATTGCTCTACTAGGCCATCCATCTTTTCCTTGCTTTCTGCTGGTGTTAGTAAGAATAGTATGGAGTTTAGGTCGTTCTTTTCAGGTATTATTCTGTTATCTCTTAAATAGTTAGCCAATATGGTAGCTGGAATGCCAAAACTCTCATATTGGCCAGTTTCTACATCTATACCCGGTGTAGTTAGCATAAATTTGTTAGGATCAACGAAATATTGATTTTCACCGTATCCTTCAAAGGAATGCCAGCTTTCACCGGGGACAAATTTAAAAAATTCTATATTGCTGGCGATTTCCTCTGTATCATATTCTTCCCAGGGCCTTCCTCTTACTGTAGGAGGAATAAAGGGCTTAAAGAGGGAGCAGTTTTTTAACACTGCCTTTCTAGCCTCAACTCCTACCTTTATACAATCTGTCCATAGAAACTGGCCTGCTTCTCCTTCCTGCATTCTTGCATTAACATCTAGGGATGCAAACAATGGATAGAAAGGACTGGTGGAAGCGTGCAATCTAAATACATTATTAAAACGTTTATGGTCCACATACCGTCTTTGTCCTTTAATATGATTATCCTTTTTATGTATCTGAGAGGCTTGAGAAAAGCCTGCCTGCTGCTTATGAACAGATTGAGTTACTATTATTCCAGGATCATCTGCCTTTAATTTCAGGAGAAGTGGTGAACAATCCTTCATCATTGGAATAAACTGCTCGTAGCCAACCCAGGCACTATCAAATAAAATGTAGTCACAAAGATGGCCAATCCTATCTACTACCTGTCTAGCATTATATATGGTTCCGTCGTAGGTACCTAGCTGGATTACAGCTAATCTAAAAGGCCTTTTACTCTTTGATTTTTCTAAGTCTACCTTGGCAGCAGCCTCTCTAAGATACTTTTCCTCAAAGCAATGGTCATCTATACCCCCAATAAATCCAAATGGATTACGGCAGGTTTCCAAATACACTGGATTTCCACCTGACAGTACCAAGGCTGCATTATAAACAGACTTATGGTTATTTCGATCAAAGAGGACTAAATCTCCAGGTGCCACTATGGAACTTATAGCTACTGTATTGGAGGTACTAGTACCATTCATAACAAAGTAGGTTTTGTCTGCATTGTATACCCTAGCTGCATAGACTTGAGCTTCCATAGCTGGACCTTGATGGATTAGCAAGTCCCCTAGTGCCACATCTGCATTACATATATCTGACCGGAAAATTCTTTCTCCGTAGAAATTATAAAGATATCTTCCTGCAGGATGTTTACGAAAGTATTTCCCTCCCTGATGTCCAGGACAATTGAATTGCAAATTTCCTCTTTCCACATATCCACTTAAGGTTTTAAAGAAAGGAGGTAGCATCTTTTCTTCATATTCACTTGCCACTTCTTCAATTTCCTTACTTAAGCTCTCCTTATCAATATTTTCAATGGAAACTAGCCTATAAAGAATTTCTAAAAATTCTTCAGTATATTCTTCTGTATCCTTTGCAAGTAAAAATACTGGTATGCCTAATTTTAGATTAAATACATCCCTGGCTAAGTTTTTATCTTTATCTGTTAACACTACAGCAGCTGCATCAATATAGTCTGTGTTTTCAACTAGAACAATCTTCCTTTTTGTAGTAAAAAACATCTTAGATTCCTCTGTACAAGCTATTTTTAAGTGTTCCATAACATTTTCACTTTCATTATATAAATGTTAAAATTTTCTTGTTACGCTATTGAATTTTATAATCTTTACTACTGGCTTTCAATTATAACTTTTGTATAAATCCAATTTTTTATAAGTAAAATTAGCTTATTCCAGTTAAAACATAAACAAGTGCAAGTGCAAAAAAGCAGCCTAAGTTTGAAAACCTAGACTGCTTTTAAATTATTAGGAATTATACCCTCTTCTATTAACTAGCTCTACTAAGCCTGCTTTCANTAACATTGAACCTACAGGAAGAGCTATAAAAATCCCTGCTGAGGCTTGCCACAAGTTACCTGGCACGTCCTTTAAAGATACGGCAAAGGCTGCAGCTAAAGTTGGCTGTTCACCTAGGATTAGGCCTGCTACCAAGGCTCCTGCCACAAAATAGGCCGCCGTCATCCATAATCCTGCTACAATAAAGGCCAAAGCATTATTCCATACTTTTTCCCCTTCATAATCTTTTCTTAAAGCTATGGAGGCAGCTATAATTGCCATCACAGCCTTTATTACTATAGTAAAAGGAGCCCAAATTGGCATATACAACAGATCCGCCAAGCCCATACCAATAGCCGAAGCTATTGCCCCTTTTTTTCTCCCCAAAAGCAAGGCTGATAAAAGGACCATACTGTCTCCTAAATGTACATAACCACCAAAGCTGTTAATTTTAATTGAGTAAGTAGCTACAAAAACTATGGCAGCCATCAATGCAGTGATTACCATGTCCCTAACATATCTACTAACATTGTTACCAGTCATATTTATTACCCCCATATTTAGAAAATTATCCTCTTGATTTCGAAATCATATTACTATTATATCCCATGAAGGTGAACTTGCAAATGTACCGGTACAAAAGCAGGTGTCAGATGACAGGTGTCGGGTATCAGATTTTGGGTATGGGAAATCCCAGGTAATTTTGCCCATTGGAGATTTTTTGTTTCTAAACAATTAAAAAACCTGAGATGATCTCAGGCAGTCTAACTTTCAACAAATTTAATTAGTTCATTATTAAATTTCTCCCACTGGTCGTAAAAGAGGCCGTGTCCTGCATATTCAAAAGGTACAAGTTTTCCCTTTCTTATAACCTGGGCTTGGATTTCTGCTAGGGAGAATGGAACAACCTTGTCATGGATACCATGAAGAATTAAGGTTGGTCGGTTTATTTTCCCTAGATCATAAAACAGTTCTTCCTCTCCCAGCCATGTATTAGCAATTGCTGCTGTAGCCCATGAGGCGGCCTGGAGGCCTAACTGGAAGAACCATTGGGAAAAGGCTTCTGTTACGTTTTGATAAAAGAATATTTCCCCAAAATCAGCTAACATTTTTGGTCTATCTTTATATGTGCCTTCTATAATGTTAATTACAGTCTCTCTATCCAAGCCATAAGGAAAATAGGGTCTTTTTATCAAGCTAGGTGCTGCTGCTGCAAATAAGGCTAGTCTTGATACACCATACTCCTTATGGCGAGCCATATACCTAAGGGCAATAGCTCCTCCAGTTGAATGTCCACATAATACAAAATCCTTTAATTTAAGTTCTTCAACTACAGCCCTCACATCGTCCGATAGTCTATTATAGTCATATCCTGTAAAAGGCTTGTCGGAATAACCAAAGCCTCTTGTGTCTAAGCCTATACATCTATAGCCCAGCTTAGGTAATTGATTAAATTGATAGTCAAAAAGCTTATGGCTACCAGGCCATCCATGTAGAAATACTATTGTTTTCTTTCCTTCTGGATTCAGGTCCTGTACAAATACCTTTACCTTGTCTTCTACCTTTATAAAATAACCCATCTGCCCCTCCGTCTATATTATCCACTATAGATAATATTCAGTAATGGGCAAATGGGTTACTGGTGTGTGCTCTTATATATCCACTTAAGTGGGATGGCCCCTGGGGCTATTTTTACTTAAATGCGTTTATATACATTTGCTTAAGCTCACTAATAAGTGGATATCTTGGGTTTGCGCCGGTGCATTGGTCGTCAAAGGCTTGCTCTGCCATTTCATCAAGGGTTTCATAGAATCTCACTTCGCTTACACCTGCATCCTGAATGTTTTTTGGAATATTAACCTTTGCTTTTAACTCATCTATTGCCTTAATTAGCAGTTCAATTTTCTCGTCTTCATTGCTTCCACCTAATCCTAGATAGTCTGCTACACGGCCGTATCTCCATTTAGCATTAGGATACTTGTATTGAGGGAAAGCTGCTTGTTTTCTTGGATTATCAACGGCGTTAAACCTGATTACTTCATTAATTAACAAGCCGTTAGCAACACCATGAGGTAGGTCATGGAAGGCACCTAGCTTGTGAGCCATTGAATGACATACTCCTAAGAAAGCATTGGCAAAGGCCATTCCAGCCATAGTTGAAGCGTGGGCCATTTTTTCCCTAGCTTTTACGTTAGTTGGACCTTCATTGTAGGCCTGTGGCAAGTATTTAAATACCAATCTTATAGCTTCTAGAGCTAGACCATTTGTGTATTCTGATGCCATAACTGATACTATAGCTTCCAAGGCGTGGATAAGGGCATCTATACCTGAAGCTGCAGTTAAACCTTTTGGCATATCCATCATCAGTTCTGCGTCAACAATAGCCATATCTGGAGTTAGCTCGTAATCTGCCAAGGGGTATTTAACATCTGTTTTCTCATCGGTGATTACTGCGAAAGGAGTTACTTCTGAACCTGTACCTGCAGAAGTAGGTATAGCAACCATCATTGCCTTTTCTCCCATCTTAGGGAAATGATAAACTCTCTTTCTTATATCCATAAATCTCATAGCAAGGTCTTCGAATCTTACGTCCGGATGTTCATACATTACCCACATAATCTTAGCTGCATCCATTGGTGAACCTCCACCAAGGGCTATTATAGTGTCAGGCTTAAAGTTTTTCATTTCTTCTGCACCCTTTTTAGCAGTAGCTAAAGTTGGGTCTGGTTCTACATCGAAAAAGATCTTGAAATCCATCTTTAATTCATCTAGTATATCTGTAACCTTCTTTACAAAACCTAAATTATAGAGTACTTTGTCTGTTACAATGAAGGCTCTTTTCCTATTCATATCTGCAAGTTCTCTTAAGGCTATGGCAAGGCAACCATACTTGAAGTAAATTTTGTCAGGAACTCTGAACCACAACATGTTCTCTCTCCTCTCAGCAACGCTCTTTATATTCAATAGATGTTTAACTCCTACGTTTTCTGATACGGAGTTGCCTCCCCAAGAACCGCAGCCTAGAGTTAATGATGGTGCCAGTTTAAAGTTGTATAAGTCACCAATTGCCCCCTGAGAAGATGGCATATTTATAATGGTTCTTCCTGTTTTCATAGTTGCGCCAAACTTTGCTATTCTATCTCTTGATTTAATTTGATCTGTATATAATACGGAAGTATGACCGAAGCCACCGTATTCCACCAATTTAGCAGCCTTATATAAAGCTTCATCAAAATCTTTAACTCTATATGCAGCTAAGATTGGTGATAATTTTTCATGGGAGAAAGCTTCTTCTGGTTCAATGGATTCTACTTCTCCAATTAAAACTTTGGCACTCTCTGGCACTTCTATACCAGCTAATTGAGCTATTTTATAAGCAGATTGACCAACTATATCAGCATTTAAGGCTCCATCTTTAATTAGTATATTTCGAACTTTATCAACTTCATCTTCCTTTAATATATAGGCTCCCCTTTGGGCGAATTCTTCCATTACCTCATCATATACTGAGTCTAGAATTAAAACAGACTGTTCTGAAGCACATATAACACCATTATCAAAGGTTTTTGATAGTAAAATTGAATTTACTGCCATTTTAATATGAGCTGTTTCATCAATAATAGCAGGTGTGTTACCAGCTCCAACTCCTATGGCAGGTTTTCCTGAGGAATAAGCTGCTTTAACCATACCTGGTCCACCAGTAGCTAATACTATATCTGCTTCCTTCATTACTATAGAGGATAAGGCTACAGAAGGTTCATCTATCCAGCCTATGATGTTTTTAGGAGCCCCAGCCTTAACTGCAGCTTCCAACACTATTCTAGCTGCCTCTATGGTAGACTTTTTAGCCCTTGGATGGGGAGAGAAAATTACTCCATTTCTTGTTTTTAGAGCTATTAGAGCCTTGAATATTGCTGTGGAAGTAGGATTAGTAGTAGGCACCACTGCAGCTACCACCCCTATAGGTTCTGCCATTTTTACAATACCAAAGGACTCATCCTTTTCTATAAGACCACAAGTTTTTTCATCTTTATACTTATTGTAAATATATTCTGAAGAAAAATGATTCTTTATTACCTTGTCTTCAACAATACCCATTCCTGTCTCTTCAGTAGCCATCTTAGCTAATCTTACTCTAGCATTAGTAGCTGCCATAGCTGCCTGCCTGAATATTTCATCTACCTGTTCTTGAGTATATGTGGCATACTTTCTTTGAGCTTCCCTAACCATTTCAATTTTCACTTTTAACTCATCGCTATTAGTAACTTTCATAATGAAAACCTCCTTACTTTTATATTATTTACTTATCTAGTAAATAAATAAGCTAAATTNGATTGTTATTTTTTTAACATTCTTTTATAAAATTTTTTAGTAAAAACACTATTAATGTGAATATTAATATTAACTTTACCAAGTTTCATAAATATTGCCTATTGGCTTTATAACATTCTACCATAGTCCACATTATTATGCAATACTAGTTAATATTAATTTAAATTTCTACTGCGTCGANATTGTTAATCTTTTCACAATTANATTTTACAATAGATTGATTATACTGTCAACATATAAATTTAGATAATCTATAGCTTAAATTACCCTAGTATTTCCCTTTAAAGACAAAAGTATATTAATTTAAATTTTAGTAATACTAATACATGGAGGTGTTGTTAATGACTATTAATTTAACCACAAAAGAAAGATATTTATTAGAAGACCAAAAAACCCATGAGGCTATATGTGTTGAAAAATACACAAACTACGCTAATTTAGCCCAGGACCCTCAGCTTAAGGCCTTATTCAACAACCACGCTAGAATAGAGCAAGAACACTACAATTCTATTCAGCAACTATTAAATGGTCAGTTGCCATCAATGGGCAATCAGCAAGGGGGAGCTGCTAATCAACAAATGCAAAACCAGCAAATGCAGCAGCCTCAAGTTAGTAACAGTTTTCAACCACAAGNAAATACAGTTAACTACAATACAACAGATAAAAATTTATGTACAGANATGCTTATGACTGAGAAATATGTATCCGATGGATATAATACTGCCATATTTGAATTTAAGGATACTGCAGTTAGAGATGTCTTAAACCATATTCAAAAAGAAGAGCAAAAGCATGGAGAAGCTATTTTCAAGTACATGGAAAGTAAAGGAATGTACCAAGTTCAGTAAATTATTTATAATCATTTTAACAAATTACATAGCTTATAAAGGATTATAATGTACCTGTGCACTTTTCACTTTTATCATCTTTTCAATTTTACCTAAATATAAAAAGCTCCTACCCTCTTTATTGCTTAGAGGATAGGAGCTTAACTCTTCTGCTACTAGTTAGGTATACACTAGGCGGATTATTTAATAACTTCAAGTCTCTTTTTTATAGTATATACATCTTTTTCCGTTTGATGTTCTTTATGAGTCAAATAATCTAAACTTTCATTGATATTTATTAAGTCCTTCTTTGTTTCTATATGGTTGTTTGCATTCTTTGCTTCAAACTCATTTAGCTTGTTTTCTAGTCTAGACTGACCTACTTTTAACTCAACCACATCTCCCTTAATTGTTTTTACGTCCTTATCTAAAATATCAATCTTAGATTCCATACTACCTATCTTCAATTCCATACTACCTATCTTAGATTCCATACTACCTATCTTAGACTCCATACTACCTATCTTAGACTCCATACTACCTATCTTAGACTCCATACTACCTATCTTAGACTCCATACTACTAATTTTATTTTCCATATTACCTATTTTAGAATCTATTTTATCTAATCTATCCAAGATTTTATTCAACACTTCTTTTTCCATATCTACACCTCCAGCATTAAAAAACAATCTAAACTGCAATATCTTTCAGAATTTCTTAATTCTATTATAACAAAAGTCTATCACTATTTCTATTATGTACAATTTAAATTATTCTAAACCAATGGTTAGCACCTTCATTCATATTGACACCCTTACTGGCTATTGATAAAATATTCACAGTATCCAAGATAAGGGGTGTTGGCATGAAGGATCTTATTGAAAAGTTATATAAGGAAAATTACCTTACTAGAGATGAATTATTGTATTTATTGAATAATCTTGATGAAGAAAATAAGGATTATCTTAGGATAAAGGCCCATGAAACTAGGATGGCTACCTATGGTAACAAAGTATTTATGCGAGGTCTTATTGAATTTACTAATTACTGTAAAAACAATTGTCTTTATTGTGGTATAAGGGCAGCTAACAAAAATACTGAGAGATATCGCTTATCCTTGGATCATATATTACATTGCTGTTCTATAGGCTATAAGCTTGGCTACAGAACTTTTGTACTGCAGGGCGGTGAAGATCCTTTTTACAGCGATGATAAAATACTTGAAATTATACATAGTATAAAAGATAAGTTCCCAGAATGCGCTATAACCTTATCTTTAGGGGAAAAATCCTATGAATCTTATAAAAAGTATTATGATGCAGGTGCAGATAGATATTTGTTGAGACATGAGACCGCCTCTAAGAGGCTTTATGATAGCCTTCATCCCTCTATGTCTTTTGAAAATAGAATTCAGTGCTTAAAACACTTAAAAAACATTGGTTTTCAAATTGGTGCAGGCTTTATGGTTGGCCTTCCAAATCAAAGAAATGAGGACTATGTGGAAGATTTGCTCTTCTTAAAGGAACTAGAACCACATATGGTAGGTATAGGCCCATTTATTCCTCATAAAGATACTATTTTTGCTAAAGAAGCAGGTGGTAGCTTAGAAACTACTGTAACTTTACTCTCCATAATCAGATTACTACTTCCTTCTGTCCTACTGCCTGCCACTACTGCTCTAGGCAGCGTCCACCCTTTAGGCAGGGAAAAAGGCATAAAGGCTGGTGCTAACGTAGTTATGCCTAACTTATCTCCTACTAATGTTAGAGCTAAATATTCTTTATACGACGGAAAAATATGTATTGGAGACGAAGCAGCTGAATGTCGTAGATGTATTGAAAATAGAATCCTAAAAGCAGGCTTTTCGGTGGATATGGGTCGTGGAGATAATATAGATTGGAGTCGTGGATAATGAATACTACAGCAAATGCAAATAGAAAACATATCGCTATATTTGGCAAGACAAACTCCGGTAAGTCTTCTCTTTTAAACGCCATAATTGGTCAAGAAATTTCCATAGTTTCTAACTTGGAAGGAACCACAACGGATCCAGTTAAAAAGGCCATGGAGCTTATTCCTTTTGGCCCTGTTCTTTTTATTGATACCGCTGGTCTTGGAGATTACAGCGACCTTGGCAACTTAAGAATGGAAAGAAGCTTAAAGGTCCTTAAAAACACAGATTTTGCCCTCTATGTTTTAGATATAAAAGACAAGGACTTATCTGTTTATAAAGAAACCTTAAAGGAGTTTAAAAAATATAAGATCCCTTTTCTTACGGTAATTAATAAAATAGATACTGCCACAAAAGAAGAATTGACTGCAGCCAAAGAAGTCCATAAAGATGCCCTATTTGTTTCTGCTTTAAAGGAAGAGAATATACTTTCTTTAAAGGATGAGCTCATTAAAAGGTTACAAGAGGAAGAAGATGATCCCCCTCTAATTGGGGATATTGTACCTTATAATGGTAAGGTAGTAATGGTTGTTCCTATAGATTCAGAAGCTCCTAAGGGAAGGTTGATTCTACCTCAAGTTCAATTAATACGGGACTGCTTAGATCATGGTATAAAAAGTTACGTCGTTAGAGATACTGAGCTGGAAGAAGCTTTAAAGGATCTATCTGACATAGATATAGTAGTAACTGACTCTCAAGCTTTTAAGAAAGTAGATAAAATAGTTCCCCCTAATATTAAGCTCACTAGTTTTTCTATACTACAAGCTAGGCACAAGGGTGATCTAAAAACCTTTATTGACGGAGTTAAAAAGATTAAAGACCTAGATGAAAATTCTAAAATTCTAATAAGCGAAAGTTGCAGTCACAATCATTCTCACCAAGATATAGGCAGGGTTAAAATACCCCAGCTTTTAAATAAGCATGTAGGTAAAAAGCTGAACTATGAATTTAAAATGGGCCATGATTTTCCAGAAAACTTAGAAGCTTACGACCTAATTATACACTGTGGCTCCTGCATGGTTAACAGAAAAACTATGTTAACTAGAATAGCCTTATGCAAAGAGAAAGGTACTGCAATTACTAATTATGGTGTTGTACTAGCTTATTTAACAGGAATATTAGATAGATCTATTGCTTTTGCAGAAAGTAATTAAAAGGCAGTAGCATTAGCTATAAAAACGCTAATGCTACTGCCTTTTAAAACCATTTCATTTTAGTTTTTAAAAATACCATTTAAATTAATTAACCATAAATTCATTTATCAAATGATATACTTTTATCAACATCTGGTTTTTGTTTCTGCTATCCATAAACCTAAGCTGNGCCGTAATGCCTCCTAATAGTGTTAACTTTAGCTCTGAATCAAAATCAAGGGTTCCTGAATTCTCCACTGCATAGGTAACGATGCTTTTGTAAGGTATAGTATAATACTCTGCTTTTTTACCGGTAATCCCCTGCTTTTCTGCTATTAAAATACGTTTATCTGTAAATACTGCCAGATCCCTCATAGTTTTAACAGCAAATACTATTTTTTCTTTTTCCGAAATAAGAGCCTTCATTGAATCCGACATAGGCACCTCTTGATAGAATGTAAAAACTTTGTTCGCATTTACATCCGCCATTTCCCATCCTCCTAAAATACATTTTATTCCATATATCCATTATATACCCTTTTACAACTTCTTACAACTTTCCTTAAAGAAAATAAAATAATAAATCCGACAAAAAAAGTCACTAAACAATAGCGACTCTTTTCCATCAGCATTTTTTAATTATATTACTTCTTTTATACAGTTAATATCATGGTGGGAAAAATCTATATATGAATTATTAACCTTAATTACTGGACTAATAGTNTCCTTAGGAGGAATATATACTACCTCTCCAATGGAACCATCATTTAATTTAACCTTAGATCCTATATAATTTTTAGAGATATTTTCTAAAAATATATTTGTTATATCTTGGTCAAAAATCCTCATACCTTCAGATGCATACATTTTAAAGGCTATAAAAGGTGTCTTCTTACTTTTATAAACTCTACTGGAGGTCATGGCGTCATAAGTGTCTGTAATTCCAATAATTTTTGCATATAAGGGTATATCCTTGCCTTTCACACCAAAGGGATATCCTGTTCCATCTTCTCTTTCGTGATGTTCTAAAACAGCCTGCTTAACCCTATCATTAATATCATCGTGNCTACTAATCAGATTATAACCGTGNATTGAATGTTTTTTAATTTCCACAAATTCATTGTCTGTTAATTTAGCGGGCTTATCTAAAATTGTAAGAGAGACCCTTGTCTTGCCTATATCATGTAGCAAGGCTGCATCTACAACCTCTTTAATTTCATCATCTGACAGCTTCATCCACTTAGCTAAAAGCATAGAATAAAAAGCTACATTTATACAGTGAGTATAAGTGTAGGTATGAGCATCTTTTATGGTATTTAGACATTGAATCACAGAATTTGCTTCTTTTAATTGACCTATTAAGGATTGGGAAATATTTCGAATGGTTTCATAGTTAATCTTTTCATTAACTGTTAAATCCTCAATAACCCTTTTAATCTGAAGTACACTTAAATTATATTGATCTTTAATTTGGCAAATCTTATCCTTGCATGCATCATCTTCTAATTCATATATACATACAGTAAAAACACCGCATTCTACCAATCTCTTAAGCAAGTAATCATTTAATATAGTATTTCTTCCTACTAATTTTACACCATTTAAAAATATATCTTCCGCTAAAACTTTGCCAGCCTGGCAATTTTCTATAGCTATTTTTCGTTTTACCAATGTTAACCACCCAATTCCTACTATAACAGTTATGGACTAACTATTACAAAATTTATACCAAGTACTCTATAGGATTTACAAGGTCAACTACAATCTTAATTATTATACAAGAAAAAGCAAGTTTTNCTGTCAAGAAACCCCATAGCATAACTTTCATTTAAAGTATAAAAAACTTGAGCATTTTTGTCAACAATAGAAAAAGATTTATCTTTATTTAATATTAACTATTTATTAATAAACGTTTTCAAAACACCTTAATAAGAAAACTCGGGATCTAAACCCGAGTTTTCTCCTTTATTAGTATAGATATTGGGAATTTCCTCCCACTTTTCCTGGAGCAGGATTAGCTGGTAGGTCTAATACAAAGACTCTTAGGTTTCCTTTTCCGCTACAATTTGCAGTTAAAGTACCATTAGTTACATTAATTACTTGTCCAGTTACTGCATCTACATACCTTCCATTAGGTATATTTCTAAAAGT